>OLNG01001016.1_pt1 | contig 17367 bp, 16 predicted proteins | sample 1643091 | NCBI WGS metagenome assembly OLNG01 (sample SAMEA3136661, study PRJEB25190) | human gut metagenome | biome: human gut; feature: human-associated habitat; material: faeces | place: Austria | collected 2013 | reverse complement strand
GATGGAAAGTGGACGGGATCATGGGAATTCTGGTCGCTGTCTTTATCCTCTGGAGCGGCATCGGTCTTGCAAGAGATACGATTTCCCGCTTCTCGGGAAGGTGTGAAATCCGACTTTCGAAAAGAACTGACACAGGAGATCATGACGTATCCGATGGTACTTGGCTGTCATGACCTGATGGTGCACGATTATGGTCCGGGAAAACGGTATGCAAGCATTCATGTGGAATTTGACAAAGACGACAATCTGCGGGCATGTCATGAGGTGGTGGATCAGATCGAGCGGAAATGTCTGGAAGAATACGGAACGAATCTGGTGATCCATCTGGATCCGGTGATCACGGACGATGTGGAGATCAACCGAATGCAGAAACTGGTGAGACAGTGTCTGGCAGACAAAGACAGCCGTCTTGCAATGCATGATTTCCGGATGCATTCGTGTGACGCTAAGACCAATGAGAAGCAGCGAGGTGTCAGGAACAGAGCGAACGGCTGAAAGAATAATTATAGAGTATGAACCTGCCCCGACTAAGGGAAAAGAAAAAAACCGTTGGTTTGGGCAGGTGATTTTGCGCGCCTATTTTAAGTTATTATCCTAACGGCGGTTTTGAGAAATCAGAGCCGCCGTTTCTTTGCGTTTACACAAACTAATGACGACTTGCAGGGACACGGTAGCCGATTGGAGGTTATTTTGCCGTGTCTCGTTTGCTTTTTCAAAGCTCACATGATCTACATCAGTTAAAAAAAGCATTGCTCCTCCTCCGGGCAAGTATAACATTGCATCGGCATTATCGTTCCATGTAATTCAGTATAATAATGGCTGTTCTTGGCGCGCCAGTTTTCCCTCACGGAAATCTGGCGTTTTTTGTTGCCATTTTTTCGGAGATGACCCGGTTGTCTGCCGGTGTCGGTCTCCGCCTCCATTCGATTCACCCGTCAATCACCCGTGAATCGAAATGGAGGTACATAATGAAGAAAATTAACCTTCGGGAACTTTATCCTGATGTTTATACAACAGACTTTTTTGTAGATGTGACAGAGGAAGTAATGGAGACTATTCGGGCAGCTGAACGTGCGGAGGCAGCGTATGAGCGAAAGATGTACTGTTACTACTTGGTCATGTGGTCTATATCGGAATCCGATGTTATGTGAAAGACTGGCGGGAAGAACGAGGATATTATTAAGAGTAGATCGGACAGCTAAATTTTCAAAGCTGTCCGATTTGTGCATAATAATATTTATTCGTTTTGATATTACTTTATTGGGTTTATTATAACAAAGCCAATTATAATAAGAAATAGTGTTAGTATCCATGAAATAGGAAAAGCATAGTACAGAATATTTAACTGGCAATGCTGCCTGAAAATAGTATGTATCCAGAGAATACGAAAGCAACAGGTTCCTATAATTGTGGCAATAGCCGGGTATAAGGAATGTCCTGTACCTCTTAATACACCAGCAGGGATTTCATAAAAACCGCATAGTGGTTCAAAAAAAAGAATACACATAATACGAAGTTGAGCATTTTGTATAACAATTTGTTCAGCAGAAAAAATTTTGTAAAAAAACTTCGGAATATAATGAGCGGTTGGAGCATGGTGGAAAAACAGAAGTATCTGAATTGCTTGAAAAACATAATGTACATCCCAATATCCGTTTTACAACATGGGAGGATTACGCAATTATGGCAATGGTTGAAAAAGGATTAGGAATTGGCATACTTCCAGAGATGATTTTGAAACGTATACCATATCAAATTGCAATCCGATCATTTCGAACACCATATTTCAGAGAAATTGTATTAGCGATGAAAAATCGGAAGAAAATGACTCCAGCAGTTGAAAAGTTTATAGAATATTTAAAATATAAGGATATGGATTAAATGCAGAATCGGAACTAAAACGTTTTTCATACTTAATATGAATCAAGGAAATGAAAGCTTGTCTTGGAATTGATTCGTTAATGGCTTAGTAGTAGAATCTTCTGCATCTACCCACATCTGCAAATTTCCATCAAGATATAATCTTACATATTCAAGCGGTTCATCAATGGCAAGTGCATTTAATGCACAGTCTGATCCGGGAGTAGTCTTTAAGTCCTTTTCTGCTTCCCAACAATCAATGCGAAGTATATAGACTGCATTGGTATATACATCAATGCTGTTTCTGTGTGAATTATATTCTGCAAATATCGTTCTCATCGTATCGTATCTCCTTATCGCTCAATCAATCATCAGTTACAAAAATCAGAAGCATTTCAATCAGTTCACCATGTCACTTTTATTTTGTGTTATAATGTGTTATCAGTTTTTTCTTGGTTTCCGCTGCCGCTGCGGTCGGTGCAAAGCGGATATCCACCGGATGTCCTGCACCCTTGTATTTGCCCTTATCAGAGTTCGTAAACGCTGGTGGGACGATATAACACAAGGGAAACAATAAGGGAAAGCTCGCCTGTGACAAATTCAGTGTTTTCAAAGGTTTGTGAGAAATTTAATAACAGAATATAACGGTTATTACATCTCTTAAAACAGGTGAAATCTCAATCGGGAGTTGTGGAGGTAAACAAAATGAGTGATATCAGGTTAAAGGGTATAGCAGTTATTTTATTTGGAATACTCTTAAGTGCAAGTAGCGCAGAAATGAATCGAACTGTATTGGCAAGTTTTAGTGATTTCCCATTTGCTTTTATCGGTATAATTGTTGGAATTGTTGAACTTGTAATGGTTTTCAAAAGCAATAAAGAATAACAACTTCAGGTTTATATATTTCTGAATATCCTGGTAGTTTTTCAGTTCCTTCTGGTAAAGCGGCAGTACATTGCCGCTACCGGACGAGTGCATGGCACAGATGACGTGATTGCCTATCATGTGAGGTCTATGTGGCATACCGACAGGCAGGTTACTCTAAGAAATTCCGGGAGGAACATGAGGAAGAAATTCTGCTTCACCAGGCTGCTAAGAATGCTTTTGATGAGATATATGTATAACATTCCGGTACCACAAACAGACAAAGGATTTCCGTTTTTTGAAAAGGCGACATTAGCGTATTTTCCAAAAAATATATTTGATTTGATTAAGAGGGCTTATCGGTATTAACTTGAATTTTGCATCTTAACACAAAAGAAGCTATAATACAGATAGAAAGTTAAATTGACGAATGGGGGTATGCTTCATGTCATTGCAGATTATCAGAAACGATATTACAAAAATGAGCGTTGATGCAATCGTCAATGCTGCCAACACTTCTCTTTTGGGCGGCGGCGGTGTGGACGGCTGCATTCATCGTGCCGCCGGACCGGAGCTACTTGCAGAGTGCAGTACGCTGCATGGCTGCGAGACCGGCAGTGCAAAAATTACAAAGGGGTACCGTTTACCCTGCAAATATGTGATCCATGCAGTCGGCCCGCGCTGGCGGGATGGCAAGCATCGGGAGCAGGAGCTTCTGGAATCCTGCTATCGGACATCTTTGAACCTGGCGAAAGAAAATGGCTGTCAGTCGGTGGCCTTTCCGCTGATTTCCTCCGGTATTTACGGCTATCCAAAAGATCAGGCTCTGAAGGTTGCAGTCGATACCATCAGTACGTTCCTGATGGAAAATGAGATAATGGTCTACATCGTTGTTTTTGATCGAAAAACATATAAGATTAGCGGAAAACTGTTTGCCGATATCGCGGCGTACATAGATGACCGGTATGTGGATGAACATACGGACAGCCGGTCAGAACAGAGACGGCGGCTCGAAGTATTGTCAGAGGAATCCTGTTTTGAAGCTACACCTGCCCCGCTGCCGCCCGAAGCAATCTGTAAATCTTGCAGCAGTCAATCTCTGGAAGAGGCACTGGGACAGATGGATGAGAGCTTTTCGGAAATGCTGCTGCGGAAGATTGATGAAAGCGGCATGACGGATGCCCAGTGTTACAAGAAGGCAAACATTGACAGGAAACTCTTCTCGAAGATCCGTTCGGATAAATTCTATAAGCCATCCAAACCTACGGTGCTGGCATTTGCTCTGGCTTTGGAGTTGCCGCTTGCCCAGATGCAGGAGATGCTCGGCAAGGCAGGGTTTACCCTTTCACGTTCGAGCAAATTCGATATCATTGTAGAATATTTTGTCGAACGGGGAAACTACAATGTGTATGAAATCAATGAAGCACTGTTTGCTTTTGAACAGAGTCTGATCGGAGCATAAGGACAAAGAAATGTCGCTTTCCATGCGACCACTCCACGAAAGAAAATCGCTATACTATGGCTGTAAGATACGAAACCAAGCAGCCATATGCGCGTGTAATGAGCCAAAGTTCGAGCTTGCTCGAAACCTTGGCGAATACCGCGACAGCGAGCCCGCAAGGGCGAGATTTTGGGAGGACAAGCATATGAGAAAGAATTTAACAGAGATCGTTTTTATCTTAGATCGCAGCGGTTCCATGAGCGGACTGGAACGGGATACCATCGGCGGATTCAATTCCATGATTGAGCAGCAGAAAAAAGCAGAGGGCGAAGCACTGATCTCAACGGTGCTGTTTGACAATGTGAGCGAAGTCCTGCACGACCGTGTAAATGTAAGGGACATCCGACCGATGACTGACCGTGATTACACGGTTCGCGGATGCACGGCACTCTTAGATGCCATCGGCGGTGCGATTCATCATATTGGAAATGTTCATAAGTACGCAAGACCGGAGGATGTGCCGGAACACACCATGTTTGTAATCACTACGGACGGAATGGAAAATGCCAGCCGCCGGTACAACAGCGAAAAAGTGAAGCAGATGATCGAGCGGCAGAAAGCGAAATACGGGTGGGAGTTTTTGTTCCTTGGTGCCAATATTGATGCGGTAGAGACCGCAAGCCATTTCGGAATCGGTGCAGATCGTGCAGTCAACTATCAGTGCGACAGCGAAGGAACCGCGTTGAATTATGAGGTAGTCAGCGAAGCAATCAGCTCTGTCCGATGCAGTGCCCCGCTGAGCGCAGACTGGAAAAAGCGTATAGACGAGGACTACAAAAAGCGTGGAGACCACAAGCACAAGTAAATGTTATTTGAAGCCGGGGTGATATTCACTCCGGTTTTCTCTTTGCCGGTCATGAAAGCAGCAAGATCACCATGGATATTTATGTCAAGGTGAAATACAACCGCCCAGAGTGGCTCTCAGGAGAGGCAAGAAGCCGGTGAAGAGTTATGGAGGGTGAAAGTATTTTACAAAATTACTCAGTTAAACAATATATCTTTACCAGGTAAAATATATGGGAAGATTACAAGTTGATATATTTACATATAAAATAGTAAATACAGACAAATAACATTAATCAAATGGTAACAACTGCAAACCAACCAAGAAAACAGTAATGTAATTATGCATTATGCATAACACTTATATGGAAAATAAAATCTTCTTTGTACACCAAAACCAAATTATTCTTGCTATTTATAGTGAATTTTATTATAATTAAAAGTGCGTGATTATGCGTCTGTATCTTATTGTGCACAAAATTCGGAGAATAGAAATGCAGCAGATTATTTTAGGGAGTGCAGGGTTTCTTCTGTACTTTATTTACGATATAAACAGTGTTAGAAAACAGAACAGGTTGTTACAAAAATTTTTCGCAGCGGGCACTATTCTGGTTGTTTTGTCACTGTTCATGGAACTTTGGTTTGCATGGGGACAGTGCAGTCACAGGATCGGAAGAATGATTGGATTCGGAATCGGAGCAATGTGCTTTTTGGCACTTCTTATATACACCTTGTTTTTCGCTCTTCCTTTTGAGCAAACCTATTGTGAAGAAAACAGATTACGGGCTGCATACACAGAAGGGGTGTATGGATTGTGTCGGCATCCCGGCGTTTTGTGGTTTGCAGGTGCATATCTTTGTATGTGGGGAATGTTTGGCGGATGGAAACAGGGAATCTATTTTTTACTTATGATTTTTTGGAATTATCTGTATATCATTTTTCAGGATCTGTGGACTTTTCCGCAGACGTTTTTTAATTATAGAGAATATCAGAAAAACACCCCCTTTTTAATACCAAATAAAGAAAGCATACAGGCATGTTTCTATAGTGTCAGAAAACAATGATCGATCTGGAGCGGACAGACTATGAATTTAGAAGAAAAATTAAAGAAACAACAGTATAAAGAAATCTGGCAGCAGTACTGTGGATTCCTTGATTTGTCCATGGATGGATATATGAAGATTCAACGGCGATTGATGGAGGAGCAGATCCGGTTATGGAGTAACTGTGGTCTGGGACAGTCTATTTTGAAGGGAAAGCATCCGACGAATCTGGATGAATTTCGGAAAATGGTGCCATTGACAACCTATGAAGATTATGCAGATGTATTGCTTACCAAGCAGCCGGATATGCTTCCGGGCAATCCGGTTATCTGGATCCAGACGACCTGGGAGGGTGGTAAGCATCCTATTAAGGTGGCACCCTATACCAGAAGCATGCTGGATACCTATCGCAACAACGTGACAGCATGTCTGATTCTTTCTACCAGTAAAGAAAAGGGCTCTTTTGATGTGGCAGCTACAGACAAATTTTTGTATGCCCTGGCACCGTTGCCTTTTGCAACCGGACTTTTTCCGCTGGCATTGGGTGAGGAGATCGGGATTGAATTTTTACCGGCAGTTGATGAAGCTGTAAATATGAGCTTCAGCGAAAGAAATAAACTGGGATTTAAGATGGCTATGCAAAAGGATCTTGGATTTTTCTTTGGTCTTGGAAGCGTGGCTTACGCAGTGAGTCTGAGCCTTTCTTCTCTGACCAGTGGCGGAGGTGGCGGTATCAAACTGTCAAGCCTTATGAAATGCAAGCCTCATATGATCTTACGTATGATTCGGGCAAAGCACCGGTGTAAGAAAGAAAACAGATCATTTCTTCCAAAGGATTTGTTTCATCTGAAAGGATTTATGGTGGCAGGTACGGATAACCTGTGCTACAAAGATGATTTGGAAGAACTTTGGGGCATTCGTCCCATGGAATTGTTCGCCGGTACGGAGCCTTCTATTATGGGTACAGAGACATGGACAAGAAAGGGAATGTATTTCTTCCCGGATACTGCGTTCTATGAGTTTATTACAGAGAAAGATATGATGAGAAATTATGACGATCCTTCATATATTCCGCCTACCTATCTGATGGATGAGGTGAGACCCGGTGAAAAGTATGAGCTGGTATTTACGATCCTGAAAGGAGGTGCGTTTGCCCGTTATCGTTGTGGAGATATGTATCGCTGTGAGGGATTGGAAAATCGGGAAGATGAGACCAGGATTCCTCGTTTTGAATATGTGGACCGGGTACCCTGGATCATTGATATTGCAGGTTTCACCAGAATTTCGGAAAATGGAATTCGAAGTGTGATCAGCCTTTCCAAACTTCCGATCACCAACTGGGTGGCAGCGAAGGAATACAATGAGCAGAACCGACCGTATCTTCACATGTATGTGGAACTGGAGCAGGAGGCACTTCTTAGCAATGCCATGAGTGCCAATATTTTAAAAGATTTACTGAGTACATATTTCAAATATATTGATCAGGATTATCGGGATCTGAAGAAAATTCTGGGTATGGATCCGTTACAGGTTACAATTTTCACCTGCGGAACCTTTGAAGCTTATGAGAAAAAGACAGGCAAAAAGATACATCAGATGAATCCTTCTCATTATGATATGAAGGAATTACTGGATGTACAGGAATATCTAAATAAAGTAAGATAATTGTGCAGACATGGAACAGTTATGAGTGAAACAAAGAATGGGATAAGGGAAATTTATGGGAACCTACGGATATATATCAATTATAGCCATGCTGTGCTATGGCTTTCTGCTGTTGATGTTTTTGACAGCAAAGAAAAATAAAATCATAAACAGTTTTCTGGTGGTATTGCTGGGACTGCTTTTCTGGACAGGAGGCTCTGCCTTCATGCGAGCACAGTTCTGGCCGGGATGTGAATTCTGGTATCAGATTTCCCTGTTGGGAATCTTATTACTGCCATATGCGTATTATCGTTTTATTCTTGCCTTTGGCGGAGTCAGGAACGGATCCGCCGGTAGAATATACCTGGTGACCATGCTGATCTGTTTTTGGGTGAATGCCCAATTTGGAGTTTTTCTGGAATCTCCTAAGATGATAGAAAAAAGAGGGTTACAAACCTTTGTATATGAGATCACCCCTTCTATTATTGTATTTTTCATTCCGGCAGGACTTTTTCTGATCCACCTTTTTGTAATTCTTGTACGGATCTGTAAAGAAAACCCTACCATGAAAGTTCAGTATGAGCCGGTGATGATGGGGGTACTTGCACTGTTTTTTGGCAATGCATTTCTTGGAATTCCATTTTTCAGCGGTTTTCCGATTGATATTTTAAGTGGTGTGGTAAATGTATTTTTACTGTTTTATGCACTGATTCGAAGACGATTGTTCCGCCTCCAGATGCTGGCATCTCCCAGTTTGTGCTATGGCGTAGGATTCCTGTTTTCTGTTCTTGTATTTTTAAATATCATGCCGTTTCTGCAAAAGATTCTCCATATGCAGCCGGATAATAATATCACCATGTACACCCTTGTATTTGCCATTGCTTTTCTGATTACCTATGCAATCTTTACTTATCTGTGGAAGCTTTTGATCCGCAGTGTATTTGTAAGGGAAGAGAACCATCAGGCGGAGAAGTTAAGGGAATTTAATTCAGCGATTTCAAAAACCCTGGATCTTCAGGAAATTCTGGATCGAACCATCCGGGTGATGAAAGAACTGATGGATGTGGGCAATATCTATATATGTATGCAGAAGGCACCCGGAGAGGCTTACTGTGGAGTTGCAAGTGACCAGCCTCTTAACGATCTGGCATTTTCTCTGGAAGAAGAAAATCCGATGATACAATGGCTGAAAGATCATGAAGAACCGCTGGTTTACAGGGATTTTCGCTATTCTGTAGAGTATAAGTCCATGTGGGAGGAAGAAAAACATCATCTGGATAAGAAGCACACGCGCTATTGTGCCGGATTAAAAGACGGTGATACTTTGGCGGGGGTGATATTGATCACAGCAGATTCAGGGAAAAAGAGATTGGTCTATGATGAAGTGGAACTGATCTCAAACATCACATCGGTGGCTTCTATTGCGATTAAGAATGCAAGAATGTATGAAAAAGCCTGCATTGAGGCAAGAACGGATGAGATGACCGGCTTGTTGAACCGGAAATATTTTCATGAAGTGCTTCATGAAGAATTCGAAAAGAATAAAGATGGATCGTTGGCACTTGCACTTATCAATGTAGATGATTTTAAGTTATATAATCAGCTGTATGGTTTAAAAGAAGGTGATCTGTGTCTCCAGCGTATTGCAAAAATCATCCAGAGCAGTGTGGGAGAAAACGGATATGCTGCCCGTTACGGTGGAAAAGAATATGCTGTTTTGTTGCCGGGATATGATCTTTTCTCTGCCAGAAATCTGGTGGAATCCATTGAAAAGCAGATTTCTGTTATGAATAACAGCAGGACGGACATGAAGCTGAAAGCAATCACGGTCAGTGCGGGAATCAGCGCGGCACCTTATGCGGCAAAAAATGTGAAAGAACTGATGGAGAATGTGGATCTTGCAGTTTACCATGTGAAACACAGTGGAAAGAACGGGATCCAGGTCTTTGATACCATGTTCCGCAATGCCAACAAGAATATAGTGTCAACAAACCGGGCACATATTTACCAGGAATATGAATCAACCATTTATGCCCTGACAGCAGCAATCGATGCAAAGGATCATTATACATTCAGCCATTCCACAAATGTGGCCTATTATGCAACAGCGCTTGCAACAGCACTTGGCATGAATGAAGATATGGTGGAGATCATTCGCCAGGCAGCCCTTTTACACGATGTCGGTAAGATTGGTATCCCGGAGTATGTATTAAATAAGGCCGACAAACTGACAGACGATGAGTATGAAATAATCAAGGGACATGTGGAATCATCTATCGATATTATCCGTCATCTGCCTTCTCTGGATTATGTTATTCCGGCTGTTATCGGTCATCATGAACGGTATGATGGCAAAGGATATCCACGACGGATCGCAGGAGAGGATATACCTCTGACAGCACGTATCCTGTGTGTGGCAGATTCCTTTGATGCCATGACATCAAAACGTTGTTATAAAAAGGCCTTTCCGTTGAATGTAGCAAGGGAGAAGCTTCTTCAGGACGCCGGAAAGCAATTCGACCCGGATCTGGTCTACAAATTTGTGGAATGCCTGGATAATGGGACGATTACGTTAGTGAAAGCTGAAGAGATATAGAAAAAAAGGCAGCGTTCCATGTCTGCTGTGACAGCAGATTATGATGAATGCACCTGTATAGGAGGTAGATGCATGAGAAAAGAGCAATCTTATGCATCTGCTTTTTTTACATTTTGGCTCGTAACTGTGAAGGTACTGAACAGTTACCTTATATTTTTAAACTGTCAAAGAATGTCGTGATTGAGCCTTTGGCAGTGACAGAGAGCGTTTAAAATAACTGTTCCGTGAGGAATTGTTCAAAAATAAAAACGCATAAAACAAGGAAGTGTATATCTTTTTCATACATAGTTTGTTAGAATATAGCTTGAGGTTTATGAAACCGAAAATAGAATCTTTTGCTGCAGCTAAATAAAGTAAATATTTGTGAAAAAGCAGTTGCAGATGAAAAAATGGGAAGTTTTGTAATGGATGGATATTTTTATGTATTAACTACAATTGATCTTTTTGTTTTATGTTTTATGTGCTTACTCACACATCTGAGTGAATCGCTTAGCAAAAAACAAAAGCGAGGTTTTTTTCTGGCATACCTTATGATCGCAGGAATTTCAGTGCTGGAGGTCATAACAGTGGTTGTGGATGGCTTACCGTCCGGATACCGATGGCTGAATATTGTGTCTAATTATCTGGGGTTTGGCCTGTCGCCGGCGGTGTCTGTCTGTCTTGTATATGTATTGGACAGAAAGACAGCTCTCCGACGCAAGATCAGAATTGCAGTGTGTTGTGAGATCGCATATCTTATGTTTCTGCTGGTCTCTGTTCCATATGGAATGGTATTCTCCGTGAGTGTGGATAATATGTATTCACGTGGTCCGCATTTTTACATATATGTCATCATGTATCTTGGGGCAATTTTGTATCTTTCGATATCTACGATCATCACAGCCAGAGAATTTCAGAATCGCAGCAGGATGCTGATCTATCCATTGATTCTTTTTGTGATGGTTGAAACAGTAATTCAGGTTGCACTGCCTGAACTTCATGTTACATGGCTATGTGTTACGTTGCTTTCTGTATTATATTTTATCTATTGTAATGAGATGTGGAATCAGTTGGATGCACTCACAGGACTTTTGAATCAGAACAGCTATTTGAACCAGACCAGAAAGATAAAATACAACAGTGGAGTGCTGGTAGTGTTTGATGTGGATGATTTCAAACAGGTCAATGACTGCCATGGTCACGTGAAAGGTGATCTTTGCCTTGCGGGTATTGCGGAATGTATCAAAAAAGCATATGCAGACTTTGGATATTGTTATCGTATAGGTGGTGACGAGTTTTGTGTATTATTGAAGAACAGAGCGAAAGAAGAAGAATGCAGACAGGAATTTTTGCGGCGGTGGGTAGAGAAAAGAAGAAAGTTCACATTTTTACCAACCGTTTCTTACGGATCAGCTCCATTTTCAGGTGAAGATATTGCAGTTGTCAAAGACAGAGCCGATCAGGATATGTATCAATATAAAAAAGGACGAAAGAAACATGGCAGTTCAGGTGTGCTGAGTAAGTAACAAAAAGTAACTATTCAGTAGCCACTGTCCCGCGAGGTGTTTTGACATGAATATGTCAAAATCCCGAGACATACAAGCCAAAATGCCATCACCGAAGGTGATTTTTTATGCATTTTGGCTCGTAACTGTGAAGGCACTGAACAGTTACAACAAAAATATCAAAACTAACAAAAGTTCGGATGCAAAGTCCCTTGCCAATCACCAATACATGTGTTAATATACTCGAAACACAATTTGCACTGCATATCAATCTACAGTACAAACTGAGCAGGCGATGGAGATCCATGGGGCCGGGCCCGACAAGGGCAGCAGATGAGAACGTGACATCTGTGGGACAGTAGTTTACTTATATTGTCCCATGGGTGTTTTTTTTATTGTAAAGAAGAGTGATGATGAATGCTGTTTTGATAGTTTATCAGTCAGAATGCAGAGATTCACCAGAGAAAATATTGATAAGCACGGGAGAATAACAGGAAAATGTTGCAGGCATAAGTTATCAAAAACGGAGGTAAAACTTATGAAACAAAAAGATTTACAGGATTCTGCAAAACGTGCGGCTCTTGGAAAGCTGTCCGGCCTGGTAGGGATTGTATGTAATGTCGGTCTGGCGGGAAGTAAGCTGGCAGTCGGAAAACTTGCGGGTTCCATGTCGATTACAGCAGACGGCTTAAACAACCTGTCCGATGCGGCAAGTTCCATCGTGACACTGACCGGATTCAAACTGGCAGAGAAACCGGCAGATAAAGAACACCCTTACGGACATGCAAGGTTCGAGTATTTGGCAAGCCTTACGGTGTCGGTGATGATCTTGTTTATCGGATTCGAGCTGGCAAAAAGTTCGGTGGAGAAGGTGCTTCATCCGGTGGCAGTAGAATTTTCTCTTCTGTCCATGATTGTCCTGATTGCATCGATTCTGGTAAAAGCAGGGATGATGATCTTTAATACCAGGATGGGAAAAAGAATTGATTCCACGACGCTGATAGCTACCGCAGCAGACAGCAGAAATGATGTGCTGACGACAACGGCGGTTCTGATCGCTGCTCTGATCGAGCATGCAACCGGATGGAAGGTAGATGGTATCATGGGAATTCTGGTGTCTGTCTTTATTCTCTGGAGCGGCATCGGACTGGCGAGAGATACGATTTCCCCACTTCTCGGAGAAGGAGTAAAATCTGATTTTCGAAAAGAACTGACAGAAGCAATTATGACCTATCCCATGGTACTTGGCTGTCACGATCTGATGGTACATGATTACGGTCCGGGAAAACGGTACGCGAGTATCCATGTGGAATTTGATAAAGATGACAATCTGATGGCGTGTCATGAAGTGGTGGATCAGATCGAACGGAAATGCCTGGAAGAATACGGAACAAATCTGGTTATTCATCTCGATCCGGTGATCACAGACGATGTGGAGATTAACCGGATGCAGAAGCTGGTGAAACAGTGGCTGGTACAGAAAGACAGCCGACTTGCGATGCACGATTTTCGGATACATTCGTGTGACGATAAGATCAAGGTGGTTTTTGATCTGATGATTCCGGATGAATTGCAGGGAAAAGAGGAAGAAATCAAAGAGTCACTGGAGAACTTTTTAAACCAGGGAGAAGGAGAAGAGTATCAGGCAGATATCACCTTTGACCCGGAGGCAGACTGGTAAAAATAAATATGGGACTGCGAAAAATCGAAAGAAAAATGATAGAAAAATTATTGCATTTTCCTGTGAAATGATTATAATATCTTAGAGCGTGTCTAAAAAAGGCTTTTCGTGAGCTGGGAGTCTCAGTTTGTGGAAATGATTTTTCAGACACGCTCCAGGTAAGGAAAATCATAAGTAAGAGGATAAAAGAAAGGAAAACAGGAAATGGAAAAAAACGGGGGAAACAGTACCATTCGGGATATGACATCCGGGAGTCCGGTAAAACTGATCATACAGTTTATGATTCCCATGTTTCTCGGAAACATCTTTCAGCAATTTTATAACATTGCAGATTCTATCGTAGCAGGACAGTTTCTCGGGGTGCGGGCACTGGCAGCGATCGGAAGTACCGGTTCGCTGATGTTTTTTGTCACCGGCTGGTTGAACGGACTCAGCAGTGGATTTGCGATTCTCGTAGCACAGTGGTTCGGTGCAAAAAAATACGACCGGATGCGTCACTATGTGGCAATGTCCATCTATCTGATGGTAGCATTTGCTGTAGCCATGACGATAGGTTTTGAAATTGCCAACCGTCCGATCATGCATCTGATGAATTATTCAGAAGAGATTATGCCGGATGTAACTTCCTATATGGGAATCATCTATGCCGGTCTGATCGTAACGGCAGCCTATAACGCGCTGGCAGCATTCCTGCGTGCACTGGGGGATTCCAAATCACCGCTCTATTTCCTGATTATTTCAGCGGCAATCAATGTACTGTTGGATATTGTATTTATCATCTATGTGGGCATGGGAGTGGAAGGCTGTGCGTATGCAACGGTGATCGCACAGGCGATTTCAGCGATTTTATGCCTGATCTATATCGTGAAAAAATTCCCGATTCTTCATCTGAAAAAAGAAAACTTTACAGTTTCTTTTCAGGAGCTGGGAAAACTTCTGGCACTCGGTATTCCGATGGCATTGCAGTTTTCTATCACCGCGATCGGTGTCATTGTGGTGCAGGGTGCGATCAATGTATACGGGGAAAATTACATGGCAGGGTTTTCGGCAGCAGGAAAACTGCAGAATATTTTCAGTACCGTGTTTGTCGCTTTTGGTGCGACCATCGCTACCTATGTTGGACAGAACCGCGGAGCGGGGAAAATGGACAGAGTCAAACAGGGTGTGCGCTGTACGCAGCTGATGATCTTTGTATACAGCATCTTTGCCATGCTGGTCCTGTATTTTCTCGGAAGACATATGGCACTTTTATTTATTGATGCATCGGAGACGCAGGTACTGGATGTGGCGGAGACATATTTCCACACAGTATTCTGGTGCTATCCGTTCCTTGGAAGCATCTTCCTATATCGAAACGCCCTGCAGGGACTGGGCTATGGTCTGGTGCCGATGGTCGGTGGAATCTTTGAACTGGTGGCAAGAACCGGAATTATCATGCTGGTAGCAGGACACACCAGTTTTGCCGGGGTATGTCTGGCAGATCCTGCTGCATGGATCTCTGCGCTGATTCCGTTAATCCCCTATTATATCTATACGATGCGGAAATGGGAAAAACAGAGAACAGTGAAGATGACCGCAAATTAAATTATTTTCGTGCCTGCTTTGGAGATTTGTGATATTTGTTTCGATACGCCTGGTAGAAGGTTGTATAGTTGCGAAATCCGCTCTGATAGCAGGCATCGGTGACAGAAACGCCCTGTTCGATGGCATGGTTTGCCAGATAGAGGCGTTTTTCTGTTATGTATTTTCCAATCGTATATCCGGTTTCGTCACGAAACAGATGCATCAGATAGGAGCGGTTCAGGAAGGCAGCATCTGCGATCTTGTCGATGGACAGGTCTTGTGTCAGATGAGCATTGATATAGTCAAGAATCTGTAAGATCTGTGGATTGGCGGTGGGAAGAATCAGAGAGATTTTCTGATTTTCCTGCTTCAACAGATAACGGTTCAACAGCAGAAGATATTCTGCGAATTTTAACTTCTGATAAAAAGAAGTACCAAAATCTTCCGAAGAAAATGTTCGGATCAGCTCCTGCAAAACCGGATATAATGAACCGGAAAAATAATCGGGAATGCGGATCAGATTTTCATGAGCTTCCAGTGCATGGGAAAAACAGCCGGAGAGGTCACATTCCCCGGAAAGGGTTGAAAAATAGTCCGGTGAGATATACGCGATCAACCGGGTATAGGTTGCACTGGGATGCACCACCGGGCAGTGAATCTCACCGGCAGGAATCAGCACCTGATCGCCCGGTTTCAGATCGTATTCCCGGCCCTCCACCCGGTAGCTTACCGTTCCGTTCAGGAAAATCAACAATTTGTGAAAGTCATGATAGTGATAGGTATATTCCCGTCCGGGCAGATCTTCAAGATAAAAAAGCCGGAACGGACTGTTCAGATATCCGCTTTTCTGATAAATATCTGGCATGATAACCTCCTTTGTGCTAGAGCCTTTTTTAGACACGCTCTAGGATGCATAAATCTGTTACTGTCAGTATACAGCACTATTTTGAATATATACAGCAGAAAAAGAAAATTTATTTAAAAAATTTCTGCTATAATAAAAGTATCAAGAGATGAAAAACGAAAAGGAGTAAAGGATATGGCCAGACAGATTATTTTTCATAAATATCAGGGAACAGAGAACGGATTCCTGATCTATGACATCAGAAAAAATGGTGGAGAGATGAATGATGGACTGCTGCATATGATCCGGAGCCGAAACTTCGGTTTGGATCTGGATGGTATTCTGGTTGGACCATATCTGGTCGATGGCAGTCTGGAGATGAAGATGTTCGACCGCCAGGGACATGAAGTAAGTATGAAAAAAGAGAGTACAGATGTACCGATCTCTTATATGAAAGAAGCAGGTTATCTCCCGGGAGAATGTCCGCAGACGGAGCAGAGACCGGAAAAGATATACTGCTGGTGTTAAAGCCAGGCAATAGATGAGTATGGAACAGTTATGAAAAAAGAATATCGATAGTTTCCTATATGGACGAATGGACGAAAGCCCCTTTCTGTGTTATGATAAATCGTAATAATTGCGATAACTATTCAGTAGACAGGATCTGCGAAGTTACTGAACAGTTACAAATAACGACAGAAAGGGGTATTTTCGATGGGATTTACATCAGAAAATAAACCGGAAAAACAGATTACGATGGGAATCCTGGCACATGTGGATGCGGGAAAGACCACTTTGTCCGAAGGTATTTTATATACTTGTAAAGCGATTCGAAAGTTGGGACGTGTGGATCACCAGGATGCATTTTTAGATACGAATACGTTAGAGAGAAACCGGGGAATCACGATTTTTTCAAAACAGGCAGAGTGTACCCTTGGGGAGTTCGGGATCACGCTTTTGGATACGCCTGGACATGTGGACTTTTCAGCAGAGATGGAGAGAACGCTGCAGGTTCTTGACTATGGGATCCTGGTTATCAGCGGGGCAGACGGTGTGCAGGGACATACAGAGACACTGTGGCGGTTGCTTTCCCGATATCAGATTCCGGTTTTTTTATTTATCAACAAGATGGATCAGCCGGGAACAGACCGGGAGACCTTGCTTGTGGAATTAAAAGAAAAATTGGATACAAATTGTGTGGATTTTTCCGCGGATCAGACCAGTGAAGACTGGAAGGAGCAAGTGGCCGTCTGTGATGAACAGGTGATGGAAGCCTATCTGGAAGGAGAAGAAATCAGCAGAGTGCAGATTCAGAAAATGATCCGGGAGAGAAAACTCTTTCCATGTTATTTCGGGTCGGCGCTGAAGCTGACCGGTGTGAAAGAATTCCTGGAAGACCTGAAACTTCGTATCCGGGAGTCATCGTATCCGGAAAGTTTTGGGGCAAAGATTTATAAAATCACCAGAGACAATCAGGGAGAACGGCTTACCCATATGAAGATCA
>OLNG01001008.1_pt1 | contig 17567 bp, 12 predicted proteins | sample 1643091 | NCBI WGS metagenome assembly OLNG01 (sample SAMEA3136661, study PRJEB25190) | human gut metagenome | biome: human gut; feature: human-associated habitat; material: faeces | place: Austria | collected 2013 | reverse complement strand
ACGCTTCTCTTGCACTGCAAGCTAAAGCACTTCAATTAATGTAAACAATAATTTAGTGGCTTAAAGGTCAATGTTTGAAACATCAAGTTCACCAGACATTAGTTTCGGGAGTAATGTATCTCTTAACATTGCTAATCTTTTTGTTTCCTGATAATTATTTTGGTACATTGTAATTATGGGAGCAACAACTAATAACCAATCTTTTTGCTCATCCAACGAAGGAACAGGTAATCTAATCTTTTTAAGATTGGTGGCTGGTTGAGCAATTGATGGTACTCCTGTTTGATTGGCATATGATAGCAGTTCATTCTGACCTTTTTTACTATGAAAAAATAGAAGTACATATTCTGGAACAACCAGTTTAGTATTGCAACGAAGATAAAACTGACGTTGTGACAGGACATAGTACGGGAACTCACATCCGTCAGGGATCATTGCTACTTGTCCTATATTTCCAGCATGTGTGAAAATAATATCCTTGGGATGTACAACGGAATTCTTCAACTTCTCGGCATGTTCTTTTGTTATGTAATTATATGATGGTTCTTCTAAGAAGTAACCTCGCAAATGATTACCACTAATGATGGGAATGCCATATTCAACAAAAGTTGATACTTTTATATTTGAGCCAAAAGGCCCCATTGCAACTTTCTCAGCAATATCTCCTATGGTCATTTCAGACCACTCACTACGAGTTGAAAATTCTACATAAAGTTGATTTAGTTGCTCGAGTAAATTATTGTTTACAACTTTTATAATTTAAAGAAAGGATGATTTTATGGAAAATAAACCAATTTTAGCCATATGTTATGATTTTGATAAGACTTTATCACCAGATGATATGCAGGCACAAGGATATATACAGTCTGTTAATTACGAAGTATCAGATTTCTGGAAAGAATCAAATAAATTAGCTGCAGATAATGATATGGATCAAAATCTTGCGTATATGTATATGATGCGTGACAAATCAAGAGGGAAATTAGTATTCAACAAAGAAACATTACGTGATGAGGGAAGCAAAGTGAAATTATTTCCTGGCGTTAAAACATGGTTTGATAGGATTAATGAATATGGAACATCTAAAGATGTTATTGTAGAACATTATATTATTTCATCTGGACTAAAAGAGATGATTGAAGGAACGGAAGTGGCTAAGCACTTTAAAAAGATATATGCAAGTTCATTTTATTATGATGATAGAGGAGAAGCTGTGTGGCCGGCTCAAGTAATAAACTATACTAATAAAACGCAGTTTTTGTTTAGAATTGTAAAAGGAGTTCTTGACATAAATAATCAAGAAGTAAATTCGCATTTTGAAGCTAATCAATATCATATACCTTTTAGAAATATGGTGTATATTGGCGATAGTGACACAGATATACCTTGTATGAAGCTTGTAAACGTAAATGGAGGACATTCTATAGGAGTGTATAATGCCGAAACGAAAGACAAGTCCAAAGTATTTAGAATGCTTGATGAGGATAGAATAAAGTATTTTGCTCCGGCAGACTATACAGCAGGCTCAAAGTTAGAGAAGTTGGTAAAACAAATAATTGACAGAACTATTGCAAATGAAAAATTAGAAGACTTTCATTTTTCTTGTGTTTCAGAAAAAATAAATGAAACAAAAGGACAGAGTGAAGAAGAACTAAGAAAAGAAGAATTAATAGATAAACTTGAAGATAGTGAAAGTTTTGCTAATACTCATGTAGTTATTAAACAATTATTAGAAATTAAAGAATGGACAGAAAATCAGAAAGCAAAATTATTTAAGATTGCATTGGAAAATAATCAGGTAACATACATTTTAAAAGATGGAGATGTTAAAAAGTTTTATAGTGCAATATGCAAAGATGATAATAGTGAAGAAGCAAAGAATATAAAAGATATTATAAACGAGAAAAAATAGAGGTGATACATATGTCCACAATATTTACAGAAGCTGACTACGAAAATTCCCTAATAGAGTTATTCCAGAATATGGGATATGATTACGTTTACGGACCAGAAGTTGAAAGAGATTTTTATAGTCCGTTATATAATGATGTGTTAATTGAATATATACATAGATTAAATCCTTCTTTACCTGAGGAGGCTATTTCTGATGCTTTATACAAATTAAAAAATTATGATAATGGGGATATTGTACAGAAAAATGAAGCATTTATGGAATATATTCAAAATGGAATCCCTGTTAGGTATACAGTTGATGGAGAACAAGCTTCATCTATAGCATATATTGTGGATTACAAGAATGTAGACAACAATTCTTTTATTGTAGCAAATCAATGGACATTTATTGAAAACAGTAATAAGAGACCGGATATAATATTGTTTGTTAACGGATTGCCGGTTGTGTTAATAGAATTGAAATCACCATCGAGAGAAGAAACAGACGCTTCAGAAGGTTATGCGCAGATACGAAATTACATACATGAGATTCCATCTATGTTTATTTATAATTGCATAAGTGTAATAAGTGATCAATTAACATCTAAGGCGGGGACAATTACTTCTGGTGAGGACCGTTTTATGGAGTGGAAGACGAAAGATGGAAGTTATGAGAATACACAGTATGCTCAATTTGATACATTTTTTGAAGGAATGTTTGATAGGGTAAGATTATTGGATATTATTAAGAATTTTATTTGCTTTTCTGATGAAGGTTTAAAGAAATATAAAATTTTGGCTGGATATCACCAATATTTTGCTGTAAATAAAGCTATTGAAATGGCAAAGAAAGCCACAGTTACAGATGGAAAAGGTGGAGTTTTTTGGCATACACAAGGTTCAGGAAAATCTCTTTCAATGGTATTTTATGCGCATTTGTTACAGGAAGCGTTAGATAGTCCAACTATAGTTGTTATTACAGACAGAAATGATTTGGACGATCAGCTTTTCGGTCAGTTTGCAAAATGCAGTAAATTTTTAAGACAAATGCCTGTTCATGCTACATGTAGAAAACTTGGAAAGAACGCGTCAAAAGATGATATCGGACTAAAGGATTGGTTAGACGGCAGACAAGCTAACGGAATTATATTTACTACAATGCAGAAGTTTGAAGAATCAGAAGAACCATTATCAGAAAGACGAAATATTATTGTAATGGCTGATGAAGCTCATCGTGGACAGTATGGCTTAAAAGAAAAGGTCAAAATGGTAAAAGATGAAGATGGAAATGAAGAAGCAAAGATAGTAATAGGAACTGCAAGAATTATTAGAAATTGTTTGCCTAATGCTACTTATGTAGGATTCACAGGCACACCTATATCTATGAAAGATAGAAGTACAAGAGAAGTTTTTGGCGATTACATAGATATATATGATATGACACAGGCGGTAGAAGATGGGGCTACAAGACCGGTTTATTATGAAAGTCGAGTTATTAATTTAAAACTTGACGAAACAACGCTTAAATTAATTGACAAGGAATATGATCTTATGGCAATTAACGCAGATCCGGAAGTTGTTCAAAAAAGTAAAAAGCAATTGGGACAGATGGAAGCAATCCTTGGAAATGACAAGACTATAGACTCTCTTGTTTGTGATATTTTGGATCATTATGAAAATAATAGAGCAAATATTCTTACGGGAAAAGCAATGATTGTTGCATATTCACGTTCTATTGCAATGAAAATATATAAGAGAATCTTGGAGTTGCGTCCTACTTGGAATGAAAAAGTAGGCGTAATTATGACAGACAGTAATAAAGATCCGGAAGAATGGAAAGAAATTATTGGCAATAAACGTCATAAAGAAGAAATGGCAAAAAAATTTAAAGACAACGATAGTCCATTTAAAATTGCAATAGTAGTTGATATGTGGTTAACAGGATTTGATGTACCTTCATTGGCAACTATGTACGTTTACAAACCAATGAAAGGATATAACCTTATGCAGGCAATAGCAAGGGTTAACCGTGTTTTTGAAGATAAAGAAGGTGGACTTGTAGTTGATTATGTAGGTATTGCATCAGCTCTTAAGGAAGCAATGAATGACTATACTACTAGAGATAAGAAGAATTATGGTGACACTGATGTTGCAAAAGTGGCATATCCTAAGTTTTTGGAAAAGTTATCTATATGTCAGGATTTCTTCCACAAATATGATTATTCTAAATTCATTACAGGAACAGATTTAGAAAGGTCAAAAGCAATAAGCGGTGGTGTAAACTTTATAGTAGATATAGGAAAAGAGGAAGAAAAAACAGAGTTTTTAAAAGAGGCATTGCTTTTGAAACAGTCGTTATCACTTTGTTCATCTATGGTAGAAGAGTCTTTGCGTGTTGAAGCAGCATTTTTTGAGTCAGTTAGAGTACTTGTGACAAGATTAATGAATCAAGGACAGGGTAAGAAGATTTCCCTTCCGGAAATGAATGCAAGAATAAATGAATTATTAAAAGCAAGCATTAAAAGTGATGGAGTTATTAATTTATTTTCAGATGTATCTCAAAACTTTTCACTTTTTGACCCTAAGTTCTTAGAAGAAATATCTAAAATGAAAGAAAAAAATCTTGCGGTAGAATTATTGAAGAAACTTATAGCAGAACAGGTATATGTATACAGAAGAACAAATGTAGTTAAATCTGAAAAATTTAGCGAGATTATACAGAATGTTATGAATAGGTATCTCAACGGAATGCTTACAAATGAGCAGGTAATAGAAGAACTTCTCAATCTCGCTAAACAGATTACATCAGCAAGTAAAGAAGGGGAGGAGTTAGGTTTAACAGCAGATGAATTAGCGTTTTATGATGCGTTGACTAAACCACAAGCCATCAAAGATTTTTATGAAAATGAAGAGTTGATTGCGATTACAAAAGAATTAGCGGATACATTACGAAAAAACAGAACAATAGACTGGCAAAAAAGAGATTCAGCTCGTGCAAAAATGAGAATGATGATTAAACGTCTGCTTAAGAAACATAAATATCCACCGGAAGGTATGGATGATGCTGTTCAGACAGTTATGACGCAGTGTGAATTATGGACCGATAATAATGATATGGAAAGGGAAAATGAGCAAAACGAAAAGACTAAGAAAGTAAAAAAATATGATACAGACAATGCTACAGAAGGATTATTAGTTGCAGAAGATAGTGCCAGTTATGCAGATAAATTAAGTGAGAATGAAATAATTTATGAAATACAGAAGCATGGCTTTTCACAAAATGATGCAAATAAAATTTTTTCAGTACTCAATCAATACAATAATTGTGTTGATGACAAATATTTTAAGAAAGTAGTTTCTTTTGGGGGTGAAAGAAATAGTGCTTATTATTTGAACTATATGATTCCTGAAGAAACTAGTTACTATTGTGTCAACATAAAAAAGAAAACGTTAGAATTGCTTCTTTTACTTGCAAATAAATTTACACCTTTAGGAGTAGTTTCGGATGTGTTGAAATTTATGAACACTTTTAAATTTGAGTTAGAACCGGAAGAAGTATGTATATATGCATACATTGAAAAAATGAATAAGAAGAGTAAAATAATTTTGATTAATAATTTGATAGATGAAATTAAGAAAAAACTAGGTGCATGTAATGAAGATAAGTATTTGTGTAAATATGCTGATGAGGGAAAATGTATTTTAAACGAAAATAATATAAATGCTGTTTTGGATGTACTACAACGAAAAAATGTAATAAAAAGGTATTCTACATGGATAGAATTGGTAGAGGAATTATAGTATATTTAAGGATGTTTGTTTAGACTATTATAGAAAAATACAGAGAATTAAGGAATGGAGAAAAGTTATATATGAAATATTTGATTACATCATATAACGTTACGGATAGAAATGTTATAATTTTTAAACCTGACAGTTGGGATGATTTTGGCTTCAAAACGCTGTTTGATGCAATATATGTTGATAAAGAAGGAAAACGTATAGAGTTGGGATCAATAAAAATTGCAAAAAGTGGAATTGATGAGGGATATACAAAAGATTATTTAGAACAATCTTTTGTAGAATTATCTAGTGACTTTTTTTCTTTATGGCAATCTGCTGAAAGCTATCAAAAAGTGAGAAAGATAGAAGAAAAGTATGAACAAAATATATTTGAAGAGTTAAATGATATAGCTTACAACCTAAAATTATTAGAAAAGTATGGAAATCAGAGAGCTCTTAATAGTTCTTTGCTTAGATTTGTATCAGTGCATATGTGTGTTAATCAATTTCATAGGATTTCTCATGGTGAAGCACTACTTACTTCATATTCTTTTAATTACATAGTTAAACAAAAAGAAAAAGGGTATCAGGATTGTAAACTTAGATTTGAAGTTGAACCTGATTCATTACCACCAACAAATGTACATGCGCTTATAGGAAGTAATGGGACGGGAAAAACAACATTAATAAAAAATATGATAAAGAGTATTTGTGGTAATAAGGAAACCAATGGTGAGTTTGAATATCCTAATTTAGATAATAGTAAGTTAGGATATTTTGAAAGCATTATGTGTGTATCATTTAGTCCATTTGATGATTATTCAGAAATTGAAGATTACAAAAACTTCAAGTACATAGGTGTGCAAAAAAAATATGAGGGAGACGGATTGAATGATGAGCAACTAAATTTATTAGATGATATAAAAAATAAATTTATAGATAGTTTTAAGAGCTGTATGTCTAATAAGACAAAAAAACAAGATTGGATTACTATAATAGAGATGTTGAGTACAGATGGAGACTTTTTATTTGGAAAATATAACATTGGAGGAAATTTAACGGAAAGTAATTTATTATCTCATAAAAATACAGAAAACATAGAAAAAATATTTGATAATATGAGTGCTGGTCATAAAGAAGTTTTATCAATAGTAACTAGATGTATAGATCAGTTAGCAGAAAAAACTATACTATTTTTAGATGAACCGGAAAATCATCTTCACCCTCCTTTGTTATCTTCAATGATAAGAGGAATATCAAAAATGTTAATAAAACGTAATAGTGTTGCTATTATATCCACTCATTCCCCGATTGTTTTACAAGAAATACCAAAGTCATGTGTATGGATTCTTAATCGAGAGGAAGATTATTTACAGGGAAATAGACCACAAGTTGAAACATTTGGTACTAATGTAGGTGTTTTAACAAATGAAGTATTTGGATATGAAGTCAAAAAATCAGGATTTAATGCATTGCTAAGAAAGGTTGTAGCCGAGAACAATACATATGATGAGGTTTTAGAACGATTTAATGGAGAATTGGGCGATGAAGCAAGAAGTATAGTTCGAGCTTTATTAGCACAAAAAGGAGAGAATGATTGATAAGATTAAAGGAACCCCCGATAACAGATAGTGAAAAGAAAATATATATGGAATGCGCCAATAGCTTTGAAAAGAAAAAAACATATACTCAAATAGCACTTTCTTACATAGATAAAGTGGAAGAGTATTCTAAGAACTATAAAAGATATGTGCCGTTTGATGTTAAAAATTTTCATCATATTGAAATGGAAAAAAAGCATAAAGAAATAATTGAAAAATTATATACGCAAAAATTTGTACCAAAAGATTCTGTGGGGAATAAATATTATAATATAATAAAAGGTAATGCAGGGGGAAGATGTCCAATTTGTGGTGATGGAAAAGTCGCAAATTTAGATCATTTTTTACCCCAAAGCAAGTACCCATTATTATGTGTTACTCCAATTAATTTAGTTCCGATGTGCCGGGATTGTAATATGGATAAAGGGGCTAAATTTAGCACTGATTATTATGAACAACCATTTAATCCATATTTAGATGAAATGAAAGATGAGTGGGTTAGTTGCAAAGTGGAATTTTATACAGACTCAGTTTGCATTATATATAGTAATGGATATTGTAAAGAAAAGAATAGTAATATGTGGACAAAATATCAAACACATATGGATATGCATAAATTAGATGAAACATTTTCATCTAGAGCAATAAGTGAATTGGAAAATGTAAAGGGAATTTATAGAAAACAGTTAGAGCAAACAACTAAAGAAGAAGTTAAATGTTCATTAAGTGAGAGAAAAGAGTGGGCAGAGAAAATTGATAAAAATTCGTGGCGAGCTGCATTGTATAGAGCCTTAATAAACAAAATTGATGAGTTTTGTGAGTGGTTAAAAATAAATAGTTAATTATATTAATCAATAATTAAATATCTCCAAATGTTTCAAATCTATTAGTTTTATGAAAAATACATACAATAATAAAGATATAAGAAAAATTATAAAATACAAACGAAATTATGGTATCGGGCTTCTTAGAATGTCGACGCACTGAAAAGATATAAATTATTAGTGCAGGCTATTGATGATAAAGTAAATAAAGAAAAAATTAAAGTAAATTTTAGATATTTTTATAGTTGAAAGAGGAAAAGCGTTGTTGTGAGATAGATTATCGGACGTCTTTTGTTGACGCAATGATTGTAAAAGATTAGAATTATTGTATATTCGAGGGTATTAAAATTTAAGTATTATTTTATGAGAAATATACCTTTAACACAGACAATTATAACAATAATAAATTTAAAAGAATTGTGAAAAACTACGTAGTTCCATAGGAAATAGAAATTATATTGAAATGGCGATGCAATTATAGGAGGTTTTATTATAGATGAAGCAGGAAATATTAAACGAATTGAATCTTGGTGAAAATCATGAACGAGAATGTAAATTAGCAGCTGGTGGACTTCCTGAGAGCATATGGGAGACATATTCTTCTTTTGCGAATACAAATGGTGGAACGATTCTGCTTGGAATTAAGGAACACAGGGATTCGTTTACAGTGGAAGGACTGACAGACAAGCAGATTGTTAAATATCAGAAAGACTTTTGGAGTACATTGAATGACAAACATAAAGTGTCGAAGAATATTTTATTAAATCATCATGTCAGACCTGTGGATGTTGAAGGAAAGAAAATATTAAGAATTGATGTACCTGCGGCAGACAGGCACGATAAGCCGGTATACATCGGGATAGATCCGATGAAAGGTACTTATAAAAGAGATTATGAAGGCGACTTTCTTTGTACTGAAGAGGCAGTCCGTGCAATGTTTGCAGATCAGAGAGATGTATCTGGAGATGTAGAAGTTCTGGATGAGTTTAGATTGGAAGTGCTGAATCAGGATACGATAAAAGGCTATAGAATTATTTTTGAACAGCTTCACAGTGGACATCCTTGGAATGCTTTGGAAAATGACGAGTTCCTTATGAAACTAAGGGCGGTAGCGAAGAATAAAAATGGTACATTATCTCCAACGATAGCAGGACTATTATTCTTTGGAGAGGCTTATCATATTACGGAGATTTTTCCGAATTATTTTCTGGATTATCGTGAGGAATGCGATAGTAAAGCTGTACGCTGGTTATTCCGTACACATTCTAACGAAGGCGATTGGAGTGGTAATATATATGACTTTTTCTGTAAGGTGCGTACCAGAATGGACGATGATGTAGCAGTTCCATTTGCAAATAGACGAGATGGATATCGGGTAGACAGAGTGGATGTGCATGATGCCTTGGAAGAAGCATTAGCAAATGCGCTGGCACACGCAAATTATTATGGTAGACGAGGAATCCTTGTTGTTAAAAAAGGTAAGGAACTTAGTATTTCCAATCCCGGCACTATCAGAGTAACAAAAGAGGAATTTTATGCAGGTGGCAATAGTGATCCACGAAATCCTAATATCTTAAAAATGTTTGGGTTTGTAAATGTCGGTGAGCGTGCTGGAAGTGGTGTTGATAAGATTATGACTGCATGGGCAGAACAAAACTGGAAGAAACCGGAATTTGATTTTTCAGAGCGCAATGACAGGGTAACATTAAAGCTTGAAGTCGGACAAGTGGTATATATTCCAGGGGCTGCTGATTTTCGAAATAAAAATACAAATCAAGTAATAGCAACGGCTATATCAAAAGAAGAAAAAATTCTTGAGTATATCAGGCAGAATGGAAGTATTTCTTCGCAAAAAGCTGCTGATATAGGTGGTTATAAGTCAAAGACAGGAGCAAGAAAATTACTTGATAAGATGATAGAAAAAGGATTGATTACGAAGATTGGAAATGGACCGGCAACTAAATATGTGATTTAGTGGTCACATTACTACTTATCGAACACTTTTTTGAACACTATCGGACACTTTTGCGGAATATTGGATACAAAGTGTTCGATAAGTGATCGGTAGTGACAATTTATCGGACACTTAGTAGCATATCTGAATAAAAGTTATCTATGCAAAATTTCTGTAAGTATTTTGATGATTATATTATTCGTAAGAATTTAACAAAATTAAAAAGAGAGGTAAAAAATGGAAAATGTAATTGTGAAAAGTGATGTATATCCTATCAAGCTATTGTTTGCTGAAAAGTATGATGTTGATTTTTACCAAAGAGAATATGTTTGGCAGAAAAAACAAATAGAGGATTTGATAGAAGATTTGACAGCTGAGTTCTTGAAAAATTGGACAAAAGAGGATTCACTACATAAAGTAAGTCAATATTCTCCTTATTTTATGGGAGAAATAGTGCTTTCAGAAAAAAATGACGCAAGAAGTGCGATTATTGATGGGCAACAGAGAATTACTACCGTAACGCTTTTATTGATGTATTTAAAGAGAAAATTTGGTCATGTAGATAAATTCCCAACAGATATAGACGAACTTATTTATTCAGATTATTTTGGAGAAAAATTATTTAATTTGGATATTGAGGAACGAAGAGAATGTATGAAATCGTTGTACGAAAATGGAGAATATAGTGTTAAAAGTAGCGATCCTATTTCAGTACAAAATCTTGTCGATAGATTTTCAGATATAGATGAGTGTTGGAGAATAGATGTGATTAATGATTCTAATATCGTTTGGTTTATGTATTGGTTGAAAGAAAAGATTATGTTTTCGAAAGTCTGGACAAACAGTGATGAGTTTGCATATGTTATCTTTGAAACAATGAATGATAGAGGATTGTCTCTAACACAAATAGAAATGTTAAGAAGCTATCTTTTGGCTAATATAGACGAAGCTAAAAGAAACAGTATAATGAATGAGTTTGATAATATAATAAAAAGACTAACTGCAATTAATTTATCTTCGAAATCTAAGGCTGAATTTGAATTCTTTAAAATTTATTTTAGAGCGCATTATGCAAATAATTTATCCCAAGCAAAGAATACATCATCAGATTTTGTAAAAATAGGTAAAGAATTTCATCGTTGGGTAAGAGATAGTAGTAAAGAATTAGGATTAAATACATCAGATGATTTTATAGAATTTGTAAATAGAATAATATATTTTGCTGAAAAATACATTTACATTATCGAATTAATGGAAAGTAGGAATGTAAATGATTATTTGTATCTTATCGTGAACGATGATTATGGTTTTACGATGCAACCGGCACCGATATTAGCTGCTATTGCATATAAAGATGATATAGATACAGTTAACGAGAAAGTAAAGATTTTATCTAAATATATTACAAAAATATTATCATGGAGAGTTTGGAATCATTGGCTGATTTCACAGAATCAGATGGAGGCAAGAATATATGAATTGTGTAAGAATATTAGAAATATGTCAGTAGATGAACTAAGAAGATTTTTAATTAATTATAAAATGGACATTAATGGTTTGGATGGTACATCTCCACACTTAAATCAACAAAACAAACCTAAAATAAAAGTATTGTTGTCTTTGATTACAGAAATAGTGGCTAAAGAGTCTGGAGAGTCAGATTATATGCTTAATAAAAAAGAAATTGAAGTTGAACATATTTGGGCAGATCATTATGAAGATCATATGGCTGAGTTTGATAATGAAGCAGACTTTAAGAATACAAGAAATAGTATTGGTGATTTATTAGTACTACCAAAAAGTTGTAATGCTTCGTATGGAGATGATGATTACAGGACAAAAGTACCACGTTATTATAGTCAAAACATATTGGCTCAATCTTTGAATAAAGACAAGTATGAAAAGAGTCCGGGGTTTGTGAATTATAAAAATAGGAGCAAAATTAAATTTAAACCATACGATGAATTTAACAGAAATTCGATTACTGAAAGGGTTAATCTATACAGTTCAATATTAAAATATGAGTTTAAAGAATATATATAGAAACTGGTACATTAGAAATTGATATGATAAAATTATTTTTAGAAAAAATAATTTTCAAAACTCGCACCATCGGTGCGAGTTTTTTGTTGAAGTAATAAATATCATTATAATTTTTATGTCGGCTCAAAATTAATTGGAAATGGTTGATTTTTTCGACTCTTTGTCAAGCATGGGGGTAATCCCTTATATATATCATGTGTGATTTGTGATCACACACGATTTTTAAATAGTATCACAAGATAACATTATTCTGTTTCTAAAATTATCAAAATTCCTATATCCATAAGCATTTCGTTTAATCACTTTAATCTTATTGTTCATTCCTTCAGTATACCCGTTTGTGTAAGGGCAATCAAAACTGTTAAGTATGTATTTTGCCCAATTGGCAAGAGTGGTAAGCACTGAGTTAAATTCATCCAGTTTACTGACAGATGCAGCATTAATAAATTTACGAAGTTTGAGTTTGGCTTCAGAACTACTTTTGGAGTCCATAAAGTCATAAAAAAGTTCTTTTAAATAATAAGCCTTAGCAAGATCATTTGACTGCTGTAACATAACCTCAAGCGCATCAAGACTTTCTTCCTTCAACTTGCTTTTGTGAGCCAGAATAAGTTTACGACTGCTCCATGACAAAATATCTTACATCCTTTCGGTTTTTAAATTTCATAAGATAATCTTCGAGCTGGTATTGGGTTCGTGTTGGAAGAATGTCAAAACCCCTGTGTTCCTTAGGTGAAGTAAGAATTGAATGAAATTTGTTTCCGCCCGAATTTCCCTTAAATTCATCAATTGAAAGGACAAGTGGAAGAGTTTTTGGTGTATCATATTTAATGTCATTAAGTCTCCTTAAGATTGATGAAGCAGATATTCCAAGCTGATTTGCAACATTTGAAACATTTAATGAACTTTTTAATAAATAAATTGCCTCAAAGCATAAACGTGTTGTAAGCCTACAATTTTTAGGTAAAAGTGAAAAAGGTTCAGTAAAGTGTCTGTTACAGATATCGCAGTGATATCGTCTTTTGCAATAATATAATAAAGTTAATTTTCCAATGATTGGAGAATCTTTTATAACGGACGTTCTGTAATCATGAACCTTGTTAGTCAATGTGCCACAGTGAGGACATAGGCAGTCTTTACGTTTTAATTTAAAATAAATGTGATGTTCATCAGGTGTAGATTCCAATTTAGTAATAAAAAGGTCTTAAATTTGAAATATAATCATTATTATGCATAGTAAAAAATCTCCTTTGTGGTTTTGTGGTGATTCTATTATAAGAGATTATTTGATATATGCTTATTTTTTTATCTAAAAAATCACATAAAATAAAAATGGCTCTAAACCTTACCCCACAAGTAAAGTTTAGAACCGATTTTGCTTTCTGAATCCTGAAAATTAAAAATATCTTAAATTCATAAAATATCATAAATTATCACGTCTTATCGTAGAATTTTGGTTTATTTTGGTTTGATTTGGGAAAATTTTGGTTCAACCAAATTAGATGCGAAGTCTTCCTGTTTCTTTAGTAAGACGAAAATGTAACACAATAATCAGAGTTGATATGAGTTTTCATTCTAAAAAATGTATAAGGAGGAAGAAAGAAATGTGTAAGGTAATTGCAATAGCAAACCAGAAGGGGGGAGTAGGAAAAACTACCACAACAGTTAATTTAGGTATTGGATTAGCAAGAAAGGGGAAAAGAGTTCTGCTAATAGATGCAGACCCACAGGGTAGCATGACAGTAAGTCTTGGAATGATAACCATTAATGCGCTTGTATGTGCCAATTCAGTGTTAATTCCTGTTCAGGCATCGTATTTACCGGTAAAAGGATTACAGCAGTTAATAAAGACAATAAGCAGAGTAAGAAGACAGATAAATCCGGATCTAAAAATAGAAGGTATGGTTATGACAATGGTTGATATGCGTTCTAACTATACAAAGGACAAGGTATATGACAGCAATGGTAAAAAGGTATATGAGTTTACAACCGGAAAGAAAGCTGAATTTATCGAGGGAATATTTAAGGCAGGAGAAACCTATACATTTAAGGAAGTGGATGTACCAGAACATTACAAGGTTGCAAAGGATAAGAAAATAAGAATTAAGGACACTGGAAAGGTTCAGAAACTTACAGTTACAGATGAAAGAATCCCTGTGGTACCTGACACACCGCAGACAGGCATTAATGGAAAGACAGCAGGAATGGCAGTTTCACTTATTTCATTATTACTTGCACTTGGATGTTTTGCATGCGTAAGAGCAAAGGACAAGTCAAAATACAATTTAAAACAGGAGAAGAAGGAAAATGAAGAGGATAATTAAAATATCTCTGATACTTCTTTTATTGGGGATGGCTGTGATAGCAGCTGTCCCTTTTTTTAAGGAAAAAGAAGCGGAGAAGAAAAGTGAGATTGGATTTAAGGAAATACAGGAAAGTGTGACAGATAAAGAAGACAGGACAATAAATGTGGAAAAACTTAAGAGAAAAAATAAGGACTGCATTGGATACTTGGAAGTGTCAGGAACTAGCATAAGTTATCCCATAATGCAGACAAGGGATAATCCGGATTTTTATTTAAAGCATGACTTTAATAGGAATTATAGCTTTTACGGTACACCATACTTAAGTGCGTACTGTGATTTAAAGAAATCAGATAACCTGATTATTTATGGTCATAACATAAATGGTGGAAAAATGTTTGGAGCACTGGAACAGTATAGGGAGAAGAAGTTTTTTGGCAGACATAAAAAAATATATTTTACAACAGATCAAAAAAGAGAATATGAAGTATTTGCTGTTATGAGCGTGAACATAAAGGAGTTTGAGTACTGGAAGTTTGTAATGGCAAGGGATGAGAAAGATTACAATGAATTTGTGGAAAAGGTGTTGAAGCATAGCTTGTGGAACATAGGAAAGAAACCAAAATATGGAAAGCAGATGTTAATGCTGTCTACTTGCGATAATGGAAAAGGGGATGATTGGAGAATTGTGGTGGTTGGAAAGAAAATATGATACAATAAATCGTAATATTAAGTAAAATATAAAATGGAATTTGTAAAACTATGGAGGTATAGTAATGGCAAGACCATTCAGCTCTATTGATGCAAAGCGAGTAATTGAATGGCATCAAAGCATAATTGAAAAATTAAATGGAGTTGTTTCCTGTGAAGAGAAATATCGTAAAAAGGTAAAACATACATCAGATGCATTAGTAGCCCAAAAAGTGCTTAAAGTTCTTGCTGATATTCCAATAGAGGAAGTTAATCGAGATAAAAAAGGAATTCGAGTAAAAGCACTAAGAGATTATGGCTATAAAACGATGGCTGATATCTCAGCTGCATCGGTATCCTCTATTGCTTCTGTTTATGGAATAAGTGAGGATGCTGCATATACGATTAAAAGAATTGTAAACGATATTGTTTCAAAGGCAAGGCAGGGAGTTAAGATTAGTTTAAGTACGGACAGTCGCTCAAAAGAGGAAACAGAACTTGTGCTTGCATTATCACAATATCGCCGAAGTAGAAATGTTGCAGATAAGTGCAGAAGGTTACTTAACAAAAATAAGCGAACAATTGATTATGCTGTAGAAGACCTGAATCCTTCTACAGGTAGCCTGAGATGGTTTTTATCATCAAAAGCAAAAAAACAAAAGGCTACAGAAGCGTACAATATTCTAGTTAATCTTATTGACAGCGAATATGGAAGTGAAGCAGAGGAACAGATTTCAAAAAATTATGAAATTGATAGAAGTTCAAATAGTGAGGCATGGCAGGATTTTGCAACTAATTCTGTTGGATTTTTCAATGAATTGGAAGATATTAATCCAGGTGTACTTGGAAATGATGACGCAGTGTACGGACTGCCTGAGAATCTTGCACGCGAAATTCAGGAGGAATGCTTCTTCCCAGAGGGGCTTTTATGTGAATTAAGACGTTATCAGGAATGGGGCGTAAAATATGCTCTTCATCAGGAAAGAATCCTTCTTGGTGATGAAATGGGGCTGGGAAAAACAGTTCAAGCAATTGCAACAATGGTGTCTCTTAGAAATACCGGAGGAACTCATTTTGTTGTTGTTTGCCCAGCTAGTGTTATTACAAATTGGTGTCGTGAAATAAGAAAAATGAGTTTGCTTAGTGTTACAAAAATTCATGGTAGCGGGCGTAAATCAGCACTACAATCTTGGATAAAAAGTGGAGGAGTTGCTGTTACAACATATGAAACTACGGCGTATTTCGACTTGCCAGATGATTTTAAATTTAAGTTGATGGTGGTCGATGAAGCACATTACATAAAAAATCCGGAAGCAAGAAGAAGTATAAATGTAAAGAATATAGGTATGCATGCAGAACGTCTGATGTTTATGACAGGCACTGCTTTGGAAAATAAAGTTGATGAAATGATATCTCTGGTACGTATTCTCCAACCCCACATTGCTTCACAGATTCAGGGAATGGCATTTATGTCTGCAGCTCCACAGTTTAGGGAGGCAATTGCACCTGTTTATTACCGCAGAAAACGAGAAGATGTTCTAACGGAGTTGCCAGATTTGATTGAAAGTAAAGAGTGGTGTAGTTTATCACATAATGAAGAAATTGCTTATGAAAACGCAGTTCTTTCAAAAAATAATGCAGAAGCAAGAAGAGTATCATGAAATGTAGATGATCTTAAGGATTCATCTAAAGCTTCAAGATTGTTAGAATTGGTTGAAGAAGCTGAATCTGAAAATAGAAAAGTAATTGTGTTTTCTTTCTTTTTGGATACAATTCACAAGGTGACGATGTTACTTGGAAATAGATGTACTAATCCAATCAATGGCTCTGTTACACCTCAACGCAGGCAAGAAATTATTGATGAATTTGATAATGCTCCGGCTGGAACTGTGCTTGTAGCACAAATACAATCTGGCGGAACCGGATTAAATATTCAATCTGCAAGTGTAGTGATACTCTGCGAACCTCAATTTAAGCCATCCATAGAAAATCAGGCTATTTCAAGAGCATACCGTATGGGACAGACAAGAAATGTACTTGTATATCGTCTTCTATGTGAAAGAACAGTTGATGAAAAAATTATGTCAATTTTAGAAAGTAAACAGGCTACATTTGATGCATTTGCAGATAAATCAGTTGCCGCAGCAAAGAGTCAGGAAATGGATGATAAGACCTTTGGAAATATCATCAAAGAAGAAATAGATCGAATTAATGCCAAGTATGACAAGGTAAATTAAAATAGATCTTCGATGGTCAGTAAGAAATCCTGTTCACTGAAACTTGTAATATTTGTAAGAGCGGCTATGAATATAGTATTGTTAATTTTAGAAATTAGAAAATAACGCAAAGTAATAGATTATGAAACGCAGTGAAATGTGAATGGTATCGTTAAGACAAATCGGAAGTTGGAGGGATAATGAAATGAATATAAAAGATTTTAAGTGGACGAGAGAACCTGATGATTACACGCTGACAG
>OLNG01000987.1_pt1 | contig 17793 bp, 17 predicted proteins | sample 1643091 | NCBI WGS metagenome assembly OLNG01 (sample SAMEA3136661, study PRJEB25190) | human gut metagenome | biome: human gut; feature: human-associated habitat; material: faeces | place: Austria | collected 2013 | reverse complement strand
CATGCCATTCAACAACTGTTATATATAAAACAAGGGTGAGAAGCCTGATTTTCAGGCTTGCCACCCTTGCATATCATAGAAGAATCTTATTTACAGACTTTTTCTCACAGTCTCGCAGAACCTAGAAAATCGGCTCTGCCCATTTGTAACTATTCACAAATCTTATATCAGTTTTTAACGTTTACACAAAACTTGAAACGCTCTCCCAATTTTAGATATTTTACCTGTCTACTTGACAAGGGGCATATCAGATAGCTGTAGGTGGATTTATCATTTAAATTATTTTTTGACCTGTTTGCTTTTGATTTTCATATGTACTCCAAACAAAGTCAACAAATGTAATACTACTACCAACTGCCAGTTTGGCATGTCTTTCCTCAAGCCCTTTAAAAGATGCACTTTTTCCATGCCCACTTCCAAAAGGATTCCTTATTTCTGCCAGTTTTGATGGAATAGCCCTCAAATTTCCTAATATGGCTTTTATCACATCTGCTCCCTGATCTGTTGATTGTATATTTGACGGCAATAAATTTAATGCATCCAATGTTTTATTTGTAAGCTGCGGAACATCATCTGTCTTACTCCATGGAATTCCCATCTCATCTAAAATTGTCTTACAACAACTTTCAATTAATTCTTTCGCTGTACCTATAGCATTTGTGGGATTTGTTGCTTGCATAGATACCATTAGTTCAATTTGTTGGGTCATATATTCACTTGAAAACTTCCTTTTCAAATTATCCGCTATTTGATTTATAATTGAAGAAGTACCCTCTATTCTTTCTACAATGCCCTTACATTTCTGATAAATTCTTGCATAACGCTCATCATATCCATTATAGCAAAAGAAATTCTCATAGTCTTTATCATATTCATGTTGCATATTGTCTTCATAATAATGAAATAAATCTAACAACAATTTTTCTCTTTCACTATAAGTAGCACTATTCAAATATGCAATTAAGGATTTTCCCTTCGGAAGACCATATTTATTACACAATGCAACACCAATACTATTTGTTGTAAAAACATCAAAATCCGCTGTGGAGAAGTTCAGGACATAACCATTTCTGTTAAAAAGCATTAGAAATGTTCCCTCTTCTTTTTTGGTAATTTCTGACATTTAATCCCTCACTTTATAATGTACATCAACTTAAAGTTCCAATATCCTCGACTTTAATACAACTTAATATAGCCGGTGCAGCTCCCCATCCACCTGAATATCTCATTTCGGAATCATATACACACTTTTCTATTTTTTCTTTTAATTTTTCAATACAATCCACTCCAAATAGCACTTCCATTTTTTCACAGTATCTACGAGACTTCATTCTTTCCCATTCTAAATTTTTGTTCTGTGCATAAACGTAACATGTTGGAAACCAACAAGTCCTATACCATGTTTGTTCATTATCAACTAAATCATATGCATTGCAAACCTGGTATAAAAATAGATCAGCTTCTGCAATTGCTTCTGTCGTATATATTGGAAGTTTTTCTCTTTGGTTACAAACTACATCCCCCACCAACGTGTATTTATTTTTCATTTCAGACATTGGTTTATAACGATCCTCAATAACAACACTATGATGTCTGAATGTCGTGTAATTAGCTTGCTTAATCGCTCCACCAAAAAGATTATTCTCCAAAAAGTATGTATATGTTATTAATACATTTATAGCTGCATAATCTTTAACATGACGTAAATAAGCAATAACACAAATAAACAATTCCCACAAAAGAGTTTTATATACATCCAAATCATCCTCATATGCAGAATTTGCCTGAGGATCAAATGTTTTTATACAAGACAACTTATTATATAAATATTCGAATGCTTCTGCTAATACCTCTGCATAGTTATCCTCTGTTTCAGCAACAGCTTCTACAAAATCCAAATATATATCACGTAACGGTTTCGTATTTAAGAAATTATTGAAAGCTTCTTCTGGCTTCACTCCACATATATAATAAGACTTCAATGCTTCAATATAAGCCTCCTGAAATCTTGCTATACAATTTCTCCTTTTTACTGGTGTATTACTTCTTCCCCGGATCTGACGGATCAAATCCTTTACAGGAAAAAAATTGGACTTTTCCTCTTCTAACCATTCTGGTTTCTTTCCCAATCGAGGCTTCACAAATTGAGGTTTTTCATATATATTTCGAAGAAGTTTCTCATATTCTGATTCATATTTTTTCGGATCAGAAAGGTCAATATATATTCTAGTTTTTATATAAGTTGGCACATATTCCTTCCCTTCATCGTCTCTCTCTGCAATGATCGGGATGAACTTTTCCTGTCTTGCATTTCCATACACTTCACTGGAAATAATTACTGTTTCATCTCCTACCCCTCCAGTACGGTCATTTGCTTTTTGTGCATATGCTTTATCGCAAATTATAAGTACTTTCGTAATACTTGGATCATTAACACATCTTTCCATAAATTCATATTTATCATTGCCCTCTTTCAAATCCCATTTATCAAGAACAACATCCACTCCATGAGAAACTAATCTATTGGCAAGATCAAGTACAAGAGCATCTCTGCTCCATGAATATGATATAAATATTTTTGGAATTTTATCATCCTGCAATCTTAACACCTCCATCCGTATTATGTTATAAAGTTTCTTCCTCTAGCTTTATTTCAAAAATTGTTTCTTCTATCACTTTAACACATTCATCCGTATTCTTTTTTATCTCTATTCCCCAAAATCTAAGTACGGTCCATCCCATAAATAATAGTTTTTTGTTAATTTCATCATCTCTTTCTCGATTTCTGGATATTTTACTTACCCAAAATTCTCCATTTTTTCCTTTTTCTAAACGCGGTTTTAAAATCTCCCAATCTTTACCATGGAAAAATTCTCCATCACAAAAAATAGCAATTTTGTATTTTGTCAAAACTATATCCGGAGAACCTGGAAGCTGAGAATAGTTCTTTCTATATCTATATCCTTTATTCCAAAGTGCTTTTCGCAATGCCATTTCAATAGATGTATTTTTTGAATGAATATGTTGCATGTTTTTTCGACGTTGTTCCGGCGTCAAAATATCCATATCATGATCTTTCCTTCTCTAATTTTTTCATTGCTCTCCAATAATGATCCAATCGTTGTCTGGCCGATGTAAATTTTAAAGCAGCTTCTTCAGCGTGTTCAATTAAGAGTTCCAATTTACTATCTGCATAAATCCTGTCATCCGTATCAATATTTGCCATTGAATACATGCCGTGCCATCCATTTTCTTTGTATTTAGTTTCACCTCCACCATTAACCATCATGTTAAATTTCGGCATGGCTAAATAAGCACCATCAAGAACAACCGCCGGCGCCCAAAAATGTCTTTCCATTGCAGGTCCAGAAAAACTTACGTCACGTCCCACTCTATCTCTGATACTTGTTTTAACCTGAATACATCCAAAAACAAGAAGATTACCATTTACATTTACTACTGCGTATACATCAAAATCTTCACTTCTTGCCATCGATTCTATCCCATCTGATGGATCATTCTTTATTTTTCCTTCATGTATAAGAGAAGTAAGTTCTTTCTGCAAAAGAAATCTAATATTATATTTCTTCAATCGCTCCCTTGTATAGTCTACAACAAAATGCTCAAAGACATGTCCACTGCATTTCTTCCAGCTTTGTGCTCCTGATATAATTCCTTCTATCACTTCTTCATTTAAATCACTCGAATCAAACGCACCTACTTTTCTTCTTAAATGTGCTGAATATATAGAGTTCCAAATGTCAGCTGCATTCTCCGTATCTGAGTATTTTTCATATGCATCTTCAAATGTAACCAACATTGCTGTATGCTGAGCACGACGTTCTGCTGTTGTTTTCGCAGTTTCAGATTCCCTTCCCTCTAATACTAACATATATTGTTTAGCAAATATTTCATTATATTTTTTTTCTGTATATTCTTTATATGTCATTTCAACACCTCCTCAGAGTGTCCGAAATTGCTACCCCCCAAGCATATGCAAGCAATGGAGGAACTGCATCGCCTATTTGCTCATATTTATCTTGAATGTCATTATGCAAATGTGGTGTTAAATACGGTCCTCCACAAAAATCATACGAGTCTGGAAATGATTGCAATCGAGCGCATTCTCTAACAGTTAAAGCACGATTATATATAGGATGCACAAATTCATCCAGACAATGACTCGTAACAGTCGGTGATGGCTGTTCTTCAATTAAACGATAATTTCTTTTTATAAACATTTTTTTGGGTAAAACACGTCTTTCCTGTAACTGTATTCGTTCCTCCCCTATATATCTGTCAAACAAATCTTTCAAACTTTCCCCTTGATTCAAAAGACCAAATCTTTCGAGCGTATACGCCCTATGTTTCATTGGCATATGATAAGTAAGTTTATTATTAAAATTTAATCTTTTCCAAAAATCAAGGTCTTTCATTTTTTTAGAGTAATCCGACTCTTGATCTTCATATTCTTTACCTTCCTCATTACTGTTTGGAATAACATTAGGCAATCCTGCCAATGCTTCTTTTACAGTTACAACATTTTTTTCATCTGGCTCAGGAATAGACAATTCCCATTTCGGGTCTTTACAAGCCAATACAAAATATCGCTTTCTACGTTGTGGAACTCCAAATTGTTCTGCACTTAAGACAACTTCTTTATAATTAACATATCCAGCTTCTTCAAGCTCTCTTTTTAATACGTCTACAATTAACGTTTTTGACCCCTTTTCAACTGTTTTTGTTGTAATTGCCGGAACATTCTCAAAAAGAATCATCTTTGCGTTTGCAATTTCTGCAATTCGTATTCCTTCGCGAAAAAGGAACTGGCGATCATCATAAAAAGATCTGGATGTATTTCCTGCTGTTGAAAAGGTTTCACATGGCATGCCTGATGTTACTAAATCCACTCCATCTTTCGGAATATATGGGAGAATATCTTCTGCCATAACTTTTCTTATGTCCGAATGAATCACATGAACCTCGGGATGATTTGCAGAATAAGTCTCACAACAACTTTTTATAAATTCAATAGCAACTTTAGTATCAAATCCAGCTGCATGCATACCCGTACATATTCCACCTGGACCACTAAAACAATCAATATGTGTAAATGACATTATTTTTCCTCCTTCCAGGCTTCTTTAAAATTCTCAAAATCAAGATTATATTGAGCACAAAATATTTCTATATTTTTCATTGCCTTATATGTTGGTAATGTTTTTCCTGTTTCCCATCTATTAACTGTTGAAAAAGAAACTCCAAGTGCTTTCGCAAAATCTGACTGGCTCATAAGACATTGTTTGCGAATCTCTTTTATCGCATTTGAAAATCCCATCTTTCCTATCCTTTCTGTTTAATTCATTTTATAGCATAATTATAGCATTAATAGTGCATAGATGCATTAAGAATTTTCATTATCTTGCCGTATACGTATCATATCAATTTCTAATCTTTCTCCCACCCATCTGCTCCTTATCATGTCTCTTAATACTCCGCACAGCCTGCCGCAATGTATTACTACGACCATGCTGATGATACGGATGAGACACCTTATGTTTATGAAATATAATACAGGATCCCATCAATGGATATTCCGGATTATGTATATACCACACATTCCCTGTATTCCGGGACATGATGGTCACATCCCGGTCATCCATATAAATAATCTCAAAATACCCCGGATCCAGACATTCAAGATCTTCCCTTCTAAACACCTGTTGCCTCCTTCCCCAAATATCCTTCCAGTGCTTTCTCTATGATCTCCTGCACTGCTCTGGCATCCATCTGTGCAAAATATTTCTCATACAATTCCATCGGCAGCTTCACAGACACACTCTGCGACTTCTTCTGTTCTTTACCCGCCAGAACACTCTCAATTCCTTCTTTTGTAATGTCCTTTCCCATCTTCCGCAGTTCCACTGCCTGCTTCGGTTTCAGTTTCTTTCCCTCAGCCTCTGTCACCTGCTGGATCATCTTCTGCATCTTCACATTCAGATAAGACAAATCCACTGCGGCTACCATTGCCAATGTCCCCTTATCCACAGCATCCTTAAACTCCGGAATCAGCCGGTCCAGCCGCATGTATCTGGCAATATTCCTTCCAGTCATTCCATATTCCTCACCAAGCCCATCTCGGCTTTTCTGTGACTTGTGGACATCGTGTCCACAGGTTTCTTCCAGAGCCTCGATTTCCTGCCGGATATCATTTCGTTTCCCCTGACTGCTTATCTTCTCATAACGTGCCACCAGCACTGCCGCCTTCTCTGATGGAAGCAGTTCTGCAAAAGATCTCTGCAACAGGTTTGTCTCGATTACATATACGTAGGCATCCTCATCAGACAGATCTGTCTTCACTATCGCCGGCACTTCCGTCAATCCTGCTATCTTTGCCGCATTGGTTCTGTTATGCCCTGCAAGCATTTCATAACCCCTTGCAGCCTTCCTCACGATCACCGGATTCAGCACACCATGATCCTTGATGCTCTGTACCATATCTTCCAGGCGTTCTCCCTCATACAGCCGGAATGGATGATCATGAAACGGATGTATTTCCTCAACAGGAATAGAAACGATCCCGTTCACAGGCACTGGCGTATCCTTCACCGGATCCTCAGCAAGAAGATCCAGTGCGTCCTGAAATACTTTTCTTTTTGGTGCATTAGCTTTCATCCCCATCCACCTCCTCTGCCAGATTTCGGTATGCTTTACAAGCCTTATTCTCCGGTGCATACTCCAGAAGCGGCTCACTGTAATAAATTGATTCTCCCACCTTTACTGTGTTTGGTATGATGCTCTTAAAAATCCGGATCTGTCCATCAAAAGTCTCCGTCAGCTGTTCTGTGATTACCTTACAGAGATTTGTTCTGGCATCACACATAGTCAGCAGGATCCCTGCAATCTGCAGGCGGTCATTCAGTCTGCTTCTGACTTTCTTCACTGTCCGGATAAAATCCTGCAATCCCATCATTGCCAGAAGCTGCGGATTGACGGCAATAATCACCTCATCAGCCGCCGTCAGTGCGTTAATCGTCAATGTTCCGAGCGATGGACAGGTGTCTACAATAATATAGTCATACAGCCCTCTCAGTGGCTCCAGAATACCGGTCAGCATCTTCTCTGAACCCATCTCCATCCGCAGCTTACTGTCCACTGCTGAAAGCATCATGGATGACGGAATAAAGTCCACGCCATTTCTGCTCTGAATAAACTCTGACAGATCCGGCATTTCCTCATCTTCCAGCCGATTCATCATCAGATATCCAATCGTCACCGGTACAGACGCTGGATCTTCTACTCCGAAGCAGGTTGTCAGATTTGCCTGGCTGTCAAAATCAACAGCCAGAACCCTTTTTCCCATCTCAGCCAGTGAATACGCCAGGTTCCAGGAGCTGGCAGTCTTGCCAACTCCCCCTTTAGATGATCCGCACATTATAATCCTTGCCATACATTCTCCCCCTCTCATGCTTTTTTTCCATAACAGCCTGCACTCTGCTCCGCCACATATTTTGCAGTAATTTCTTCCTTTTCATTCTGGTATCTGATTTTCAGTTTCTTAATCTCCTCATCCATAAATGCAGTCTTTGCTTCCTGCTCCTGTGCTTTATTCACATCCGGCGTGATAATCAGCTGACCATTTTTACATTTCACCTGTACATAATCCCCAAGATGAAATCCCAGTTCTTCCAGCCATTTTCCTTTTAATGTAATTGCCGGAACCGTCTCATATTTATAACCACTCTGTCCACAAACCTTCATATTTCTTACGTTTTTCTTTGCCATAGAATTGACTCCTTTCAGACTTGACTAATAGATTTTCAGATAAAAAGAAAAAGCCGCTGACACGTTATCTTCTAACGCATCAACAGCTTCTGTCTTGCTTTGATTCAGTGTATTATTCGGTTTTATTTAGGCTCTTTACCATCTTTAATACGGTAGTAATCATCCATATCCACGCTGAGTTTTACCGTGGTATCTGGTTTTCGGTTGCTCAAGAGGCACACCGTCTCAACATGTGAATCATTGTCCAAACCCAATTCCCATTGTTCTTCCAACAAAGGAAGATTGAATTTGATTGACTTTAACCACTGTCCATTAAGCTGTTCATCCTCATAAACATTGATTTCTTTAATCATTGCTACAAGCAACGCTCTTTTATCTTCTTCGTCCATTGTATCATACATTTTATCAAAATGAATCAACAATTTATAGATATTATCACCTGTTAATTTTTCACTTTCTATCGCCTGCTTTCTAGTCTTTGCATCTTCCAGCATACTTTCTATATCAGAAATATAATCATACATCTTATCCAGTCTTTCCTGTAAATCATTCATTTTTCTGTCATAATGCTTATCCAGTACATCTAAGCTATCTATCTGATTTGCAAGGCTTTTCTTTGTACCGATATATTTTGTCAACTGTTTTGCATAATTCTCAATTTCAGTATCAATTTCTCTTGTATCAACTTTCATATTGATTTTGCTTTGCATCACGGATGCAAATTTCGGATTACTAACCATCTTACTGATTACTTCCGCAACAGCACTATCCAGTTTTTCTTCACTCAACTGTTTTCTGTATGTACATTTATGTCCTCTGGTCAATGTTCTATGTTTACAGCCATAAAAGTAATAATCTTTATAATGCACTCCATTTCTATGTTTAATAGATTTGTTTCCGTACATGCCAGCTCCACATATAGGACATTTTAAAATTCCAGATAACAAATGAATCCTGTTGTTTCCTTTATTTACATGTTCATACTTTTTCGCCTGTTCAATTCTCTTTTTCCGTGCTTGCTCCCATAATTCTTCATCTATAATGGCTTCGTGCTTTCCATCACTCACCAGATATTCGTCCTGCTTAACAATATGATAGTCATTTCGTGTTCCTTTGATTTTTTCGTTACTTCTCCTGCCAAATGCTATTTTTCCGCAATAAACAGGATTATCTAAAATCAATCGTACCAGATGTGCAGAAAACATGGTATTACTTCCATTCTGTCTTGCCTTTTTCTTGATTCCCTGCTGTTCAAGATATTTTGCGATTTTATTACTCCCCATTTCATTATGAACATATAAATCATAAATCATTCTTATAGCTTCTGCTTCATCTTCTGCAATTTCCAATTCGCCATTTACCAGCTTATATCCATATGGGGCAAATCCGCCATTCCAGCCACCTTCTCTTGCTTTCTGCTTACGTCCTTCCATTGTCTGTACGAGGATATTTTCACGCTCAATTTCTGCCACAGCAGAAAGTACAGAAATCATAAGTTTACCTGCATCTTTAGAACTGTCAATACTATCCTCAACACTTATCAGATTTACACCAAAATCCTGCATGAACTGTAAGGATGATAATACATCTGCCGCATTTCTTCCAAAACGTGATAATTTAAACACAAGAACATATGACACTTCATCTTTTCCTATTTTTATATCATCCATCATTTTTTGGAACTCTAGTCTGCCATCAATACTTTTTCCAGATTTACCAGCATCTTCATATCTTCCTACAATCTCATAATCTTTGTAATCTGCATATTTTTGTATTCTGTCATTTTGAGCATCCAGAGAAAATCCATCCACCTGCATAGATGTTGAAACTCTTGTATAGCTGTACACTTTGATTTTTCCAGTCATAATATCTACCTCATTTCTTTTTGATATGATGTAATAATTTATCTTTGAATTTTTGCAGAACCTACAACCAAAGCTGTAGGCTCTGTTTGTTTAATCAGATAAACTTTTCAAGTCTACCTTATCTGCATATTTTTCAAGAATAGTAGCAAGTAAAGAAGCAAGTCTTTCCAATGCCATATCTTTTTCTGATTGTTTATTCATAAATTATTACCTCTATATTACTTTTTGTATGACGGTGTCGGTAAAATCAACACCGCCAGTTATTTCTATGATTGCAATAATTCGTGCATTATTAACCGCACCCGATGCACTGAAAGTGCATTTTCTATGTATCACATCTGTGATAGATATTATTTACTGTCTATATCTTTATCATCTGTCTTTGATGTTCCCGACTGATTCTTTGGAAGTTTATTGATTCTCAACAATCCGCATCTGATTGTTTTTGTGGTCTTGAACGGAAACAGACCATTCGGTGTTCTATACGGAGTATATTCACACCATGTACTTCCAAGGTCGTAATCTTTTAATTCCTGCTGGAAAGGAGTATTCGGATAGATATGTGTGATTCCATCTGTTGTTTCCCAACCACACTCTGGATGGGACTGTACCCATTCGCATACCGACATCCAGAATTTTTTCTGATTGATATGATTATGAACACTATTTTCTTCTTCATCCCATTTACGATAGATGGCATACAGGAAGTTTCTTCCGACTTCATTCATTCCGTTGAAATAATTTTCATCTGCAATACGTCTCATCATCTCTGGCATGAATCCATAAACGGTCTTGACTGCATTCTTCATCAGTTCTACATTCGGGAGACAGAAGTCAAGAACTTCATCTGAATAAGTAGTCAGACAACCAAGTTCCAATGCCCATTTCATATAGCACTGGATAACTTCTGGACGATTGATATAATCATCACGGATATAGTCACGTTTCCTGCCGTTCTGTGTCAGTTTTTTCTCCCATAAGAGGGCGAGAAATCTACGATAGGTACTGTCTGAATTATCAGAGAAAAGTGGATAACCGTTGATAGCCTGTATCATCATGCCTACCCATTTAATCTGATATGCTTTCTCCATCTTGACATCAATCGTGACTGTACCATTTGATGAAAGAGCTTTGTATACCGAAGTATCTGCTGGCTTTTTATTTGCCCCCTCTGTTTCATCACTTACGATACAGTATTTCTTCTCCAAACCTGTGAGTGCGAATCTATCTCCAAGATGGTCATATGGCACACAAAGAGCATTTCGTTCTCCACCCACAAGATTCTTGACTATCTGAATTACTGTTGATTTTCCGCCACCTCCTGCGGCATTTCCACTTGTATTAAGAAACCACCATGAAAATCCGCCTGACATATGTCTAAGTGCAAAATGCATAATTTCACGGAGTGCCTGTAATGCTACACCGTCACCGACTAAATCAATCAGTCCTTGTATTGGTGACCATGTTGTTCCGTCATCTGGATTGTAAATCGTACAGTCTTTTTCAAGTTCAGTAGAAGTTTTTCCTGTCCACTGTACACCGTACAGCTTTGACTGTGACACGATATAACCGTACTGCGAATCATACATAGTGTCCGTATAGGAAAGAAACTTTCCTGTCTTACAATCATACACACCGTCATCCAGCATGATAATTGTGTCGTCCGTTTGATTTTCAGTGGCTTCCAAATGAACAAGGATATTGTTTTTTACCTCGTTACGGTAACTTCTGTTTGCGTTCATATGTAACAGATTGATAAATCTGTCAAGCATATCTCCATCCCCCTGTAATGTCCACGTTCCAATATCTTCACCAGATCGCTGACGCATCAGAATACCGTTCTTTTTTCCGTATACATCTGTACAAGCTCGAAAATCTCCAGTTGCAATAAGCAGATAGGCTGTAACGATTGCTGGAAGAACTCTGAAATAAGAAATCTTTGTTGCTTCTGTTCTGCTACCGTTCAACGATTCAATTTTGCTGTTGGCAAGTACCAGCCATCTGTCACTGATATATGCCCACTCACGTCTGATATCTGTAAGGTCATATGCTCCATGCTGTTTTACATACTGAACAATGATATCTGCGGTGACGGAAAGAATAATTCCATCCTTTGTGTTTGTATTCCCACTTGCGAACATGGACTGTATATCTAATTGGTAGTCATATGGATTGTAACCTGCAAGTTCTGTTTCTTCTGAAACTCCAGTTTCACATCCATAAACTCTGTCGTAATCATCCTCGTCAATAGTTTCATAATTATCGTTGTTTTCGTCCAGATTGTTTTCCTTGATAATATCTTCTGTATTATTCATAATACGTGTTCTCCTTTAATTAAGCAGGCAGGAGAGGGGATGTTTTTTCCTGCCCGATATTCTATTTGTTATTTGTAACGTACTGATTCAAAGCCACAATGTCCGTTTCGGATACTTTAGCTCTTTCCAAAATACGTTTTCGGATATCTTCTGCTACTGCTTGATTTACCACTCTGTAACCTGTAAGCAGATACAATGCATTGCTCTGTTCTACATTCAGTTCTACAACTTTTGAATCGAAAACAAAGGATTTAAAAATTCTTTGCAATGATACAAGATTGTAATACAGAGATGTTCCATTATGGAAAAGCTGTTCTGCTTCGCCTTGTTCACACATTTCGATATATGTGATAACATCTGACGGAATCAGTTCTGATAAATCAATACCGCAACTTCCATCTGGATTCTCATAGTAGATACCAGCAGGCTCTAATGCACAATATAAAGCGGTTTCAAGTACCTCACGGTTGTTTTGATTAACCATTTAGTCTCCTTTCCGGCTGTGCAGAAAAAAAGTCCCGGTATAGATACAGTCATGTATCAGTCCGGGACTTTGAAAATATCTGATTGTTTAGGAAACAAAAAAAGCGACATCCCCTCAATGGTTCATCAATAATCATTTACAAAAACAATATCAGACTTTCTGCAAAGTCCCTTATTATTTTTGCGATTTTGTCTTGATGAAAAATGGGATAATCGCTAAACACCGCTTTTATATAAGCCTACAAATAACAATATACATCATAATCGTTATTATCAAGATAACATTCCGAACATCTGTAAGCTACTGATTGTACAGCAGTCAATTCCTCTTACTTACAGCTTTGTACTTCTTTGCTCTACGAATATTACGCTGTGAAATTGATTTAATTGGGATTATAGCACCCCTTTTTTTCTTTGTCAAACATTTTTTCAAAAAAGTTTCAAAAAAATTTTCACACCTTATTTTGTTCGCTTCTGTGCAAATACATAATGTATGGGGTAAGATGTATGTTGTAATACAGGGGAAATTTAAGAAGAAATCTATTATGCTGTTAAAAAATGTAATTGTTCATACAGGAAATGTGCTGAAAATGTACTATAGAAGAACCTTATTTTTTAAGGCTTTAATGAGGAACAGTTACAATAGTTACAAAAGTTACAAAAATTTCTTAAAAATAAAATATCGGAATCTTCTCACTCTGTACAACAACCATAAAAGAATAGAAAAAAATGTAACTAATGTATCTGTTAATCAAAAACTCTCTAAGATGCAATAGGCACAACAGATTTGTGTAGCACATAATCTGTAACAAAATGTACTATACAGTTACATTTCAAAAAAACAGAAAGATACTACTATCCAACTGTAAAATCGGAGAATGAAAAAAGTGGTAAAAAAATGGGACTGGTCGGATGACCAGTCCCATATAGCGTGCAATGGTTACTGCCTGTAACCACAGCGACTGCAGGCGTCGTAAGCGTCATTGTTGGAAACCTGAATGGTTTCATACTGAGCTTCGTGCTGTACAGTACCAGTTGCAACCTTTTTCAGACTGTAGTTCTGGCAGGCACTGGTGATGTCAGTAGCCATGATATGGTCAAGAGCTTCATCATCTGTTTCAAACTGTGCTCCACAGCCGTTGCACACATAACGCTTACCGTAAATGGTTTCGGTCCAGGCAGCACTCACAAGATGCTGTTCAGGATGCGTGGTGGCATCATGATGGACCATATCGTGACCAAGAGCAGGAATGCTTTCCTTCTTGGTTTCACCGCAAGAGCAATGGTAAACCTTAGTACCAGCAACGGTGCAGGTAGGCTGTACGGTTACAGTGCCACCATCCCAGCTATGGGTATGAGGCTTTGGCTTATCGGCAGAACCGTTATTGCCATTGCCGTTGTTATTGCCGTTACCATTGGTATTTCCATTATGGTTACCATTGTTATTGGTATTACCATTGTTGCCGGAATTACCATTGTGGTTACCAGAGTTACCACTGTTGCTGTTAGAGCTGTTATTCTTAGAAGAATTGTTATTGTTCTTAGCAGTTTCGCTAGTCTTACTTGCAACAGCATTGTCATTCGCTTTCGCCTTGTTCTCTTTTTTTACAGTTTCTTTGGTCTCTTCCGTTACGATAGAAGTATCACCTTTAGAAATAGCGGCTTCTGTTTCTTCTTTTGTAGCAACAGTGATTTTTACAGTAGTCTTTACAACAACAGTATCACCCTCAGTATCAAAGCTAACTTTCATTTTATTATCTTTGATACAATCACGAAGTTTATCTCCGTTGAATGTAATTGTATAGATAACATCATATGTTCCAGCCTTACTGTAATCAGCTTTACTATCATCAATATCAACACTTTTAACTATCGTCTTATCAGCATATACAAGCTCATTAAGTTTCACATCTGTACCTTGTTCTACTGTGATATTTTTTACACCAGTGATGATACCTTTATCTGAAAATACAGTAAGTTCTTCCGATTTGATATCCTGTGTTTTTACCTCTTCTTCTGTTTCAGTTACAGAAAGATTTTCTGTCGCTTTTGTAGAAGATGTATCTGCTTTACTTGATGAAGTTTTGTTTCCGCAAGCAACACATGTTACAGTCATTGTTACGGCAAGCATTAACGTTATAAATTTCTTTTTCATTTTATTCAACCCTTTCCATAAAATCTTATTTTATTGTACTAGCTGATTTTTATTGTGTCAATTATAAATAATCATATTGATAGTTATATCGTCTAACGGATAATGCATATACATTCTGCTTATCATACAATCAATGAAGAAAGGATGAATACAGTATGATTGCAGAACGTATAAAAATGTTACGAGAAAATCAACATCTTTCTCAAACGGATTTATCAAAAAAACTTGGAGTTACAAGAAGCAGTATTAACGCATGGGAAATGGGAATTTCTACACCATCAACCACTTATCTTGTAGAACTATCTAATATCTTTCATGTATCTATAGATTATCTGCTCGGACTTGAGAAGAACATGAATTTAGATGTTACAGGACTTGATACAGAACAGATTCGGATTCTTACTGACCTTGCGGAACATTTTCGCAAAGAGAAAAAGGCAAGATAGAAAATCTGTTTATAAAGTATAGATTCTTACAGTAATGATTTTGCTCTGTCTGATTGTCTGACTTTTTCTGTAGAAAATATCGGACAATCAGACATCTATTTTTACAGTGTAAATTACTTTTGTAATAACAATTTTCTCTGTAAGAAATTCTTTAATTATATAAGTCTGAAATATCCTCTGTATCATCAAAATATATCGTGATTTTATCGGTCATTGTGATATATCCATTTGCTGTATGAATACCGCCATCCGTAAGTCTGATATCTCTACCGTATGATTCATAATCTATGTAATTTGCAAGTGTTCCAATGCTCTGTAATTCTGTTGTAAACATTCCACTATTTACGGCATACTCATAACCTAAATCGTAATCATTCTCAACCTCTGGCAGGAAATAAAAACTTTCTGTATTACAAACAAGATTTATCAAATCCATAACACTTCCTGTAGATTCTCCAAGTTCCAGTATAGCTTCAAATTGTTCTATATTGCAATCCATTTCTAAGATTTTATTAGCAAGATAATTCAGCAAGAAAATATTTTCGTATTCTCCAAAACATCCTACAAGACCATCAATTTCTGAATCGTAATCTGTAATAAAATATTCTTCATATTGCTTTCCATCTACGCCAATTTCAGCAAGGATTTTTTTAACAGATTCATCCAATGTTAAACTGTCATTCTGTATCGGAAAATCTATCCATTTTCCGATAAGTTCTCCCTCATTATACGCTCCCAGATTTGTAAGATACGCTCTAAAAATTACATCATTTTTCATTGTAGAATTTCTCCTTTTTTCGGATGCACTCGTACAGCGTAAGCTGTTTTGCAGGAAGTCCAGAGGGGTGCAACACTCTTTGGCAAAATTGGCGAAAGTAAACGAAGTTTTCGCTGTATTTTGCTACAGCCATTTTGGAAAATATATAAGCTGAAAAGATTGACAAAAATTTAACAATGTTATATTATATCTATATCAGCTAGAACAAACGTACAGTTTTGAGAAAGGAGATACAGATGGGATATTTATCATTTGATGCCAGCGTAAAAATTCATATGTCTGGCAGATATACAAGCACAAAAACAAGTAAATCTGGTTTCGGTGGTATCAATGGATATATCCGTCATATAGACCGTGCTACAGATAGAAAAAATGGCTGTGAAGTAAATCATAGTAACCCAGATATAGATGCTTCTCTGACACTGAATAATGAATCTTATTACAAAGATTCTAATGGCATATGGAATCAGACAAATCAATCAAAAGATATGGTTGATTCTGTGAACAGACGTATTGATTTTGCACGCAAGCATAAAGCCAGAATTTCAAATAAAGGAAAGAATGATACTGTTATTGCTCGCCCTTTGATTGTACAACTTGATAGTGAAGAAATTGAACGTCACAAAGATACTTGGATGTGGGATGTTATGAATCTTATAGAACAGGATTTTGGAAAAGATAATATTGTCGGATTTTCCGTACACCGTGATGAAACAAATGTACATTTACACATTCTTTTTGTACCATGCCATGAAAGCAAAAATAAGAACGGAGAAATCAAATGTACACTTTCCCAGACAAAGTTTTTTAAAAGTCCCCGACAACTTGCAGGAATCCATAAACAGCTTCGTAAAGAGCTTTGTAACATGGGATATGATATTGAGTTAGAAAACAAACCGATAGAGGAACAGTTAGCAGGATATGAAGATAAAAATGGTGTATGGCATCAACAGGGATTGACAACAGACCAGCTAAAAGAATTGAGTAACAGAGCATTAAATTTACAGATTGGAGAATTAGATATGAAATTAAGACAGGCAGAAATGGATAAACTGGAACAGGCTATGAAGCAGATGCAGGAAGCCGCAAAAAACAAGCAGGAAGAACTTGAAAAAGGACAAGAAGAATTAGTTTCACAACAGACTGTATTAGAGAATCAGAAAGCGTCCGTACAGGCTCAAATGCAGGCTGTAATCAATGAAAAAGTTGCAGTTGAACAAATGAAAAAAGAAGCAGAAGAAATGTTATCACAAGCAGTTGAAACCGCCACTGTATGCGACCAGATTCTTAATGATGAAAAAAATCTTAATGGTAAATTTCTTGAGTTTTTGGATAAAGAAAGTGCACGTACACAAAAGCCATTTCGGAAACTGGTTGAAAGTTTATACAAGAAATTCCAGAAAGAAAGAAGAGATAATCTTTCAAGTTGGAGTTTAGAAATGTTACGTTTAAGAGAAGAACGTAAAAAGAATGGAAACACAACCATTCCAGACCTTAATATTATTGATGTCGATTCAAGTCTGACAGATTATGGTCTGACTATGTAAGAAAAAAGAGATACTCCAATATTCGGGGTATCTCTTTTTAGCAAGTTGTAAATTTTAAATCATCTGGAAGTGTCTTAACGCATCCTCAATGGCTTTTTCTTTCTCTGGTGTAACCTGTGGAACTCTGGATTTTCCATCTCCCACATTGTAATTGATACGTTCAATTAAACCATGTTTTCTCTTAACTTGAGCAATGTAAAGTCTTGATACATTTAACCCAGTATTTTCAAGGACATACTGCGTAATTTCTGCATAGGTTGCTTTACTCTCTGCCTTACTTAAATCCATTTCATCAAGTTCAATATCAACCTCGATATGTGGTGTTGATTTTAGTTTGGACAATAAAACGCATGTCTCCACATGCACCGTATGAGGAAACTGATCCACCCCCTGCACCTTCTTAACTTCATATCCTTCCC
>OLNG01000943.1_pt1 | contig 18625 bp, 15 predicted proteins | sample 1643091 | NCBI WGS metagenome assembly OLNG01 (sample SAMEA3136661, study PRJEB25190) | human gut metagenome | biome: human gut; feature: human-associated habitat; material: faeces | place: Austria | collected 2013 | reverse complement strand
TATTGCTGCGCAACTCGCGCGCCCAGCATACTTTGTGCTGAAAAAGAAGCGCAGCTCCTGCTTTTGCGCAAAAAAGCGCGCTCTTCCTTGCGAAAGAGCGCCAAAAGTAGGATTGTGGGGATAAAGATATGAACGGTGCATAGCGGCTTTCCCAACCGCCATGATAAATATACCATAAATTGCCATATATGTCAATAGCTTTTTTGAAAGAGGTTCTGAATGAATCAAACACTGATCAAAAATGTAAACATTTGGACAATGGACGAGAAGGATACCCGCTTTTACGGCTGGGTGCTGCTCGAAAACGGCAAAATCGCGTCCATGGGCGAAGGCGAACCGCCTGCAATGCCGGTTCAAATAGACGGCGATGTCGTGTACGGCGAGGGCGGCGTGCTGACACCCGGCCTCATCGACATTCACTCGCACATCGGTCTATACGAGGACGGTCTCGGCTTTGAGGGCGCGGACGGCAACGAGGACACCGATCCGGCGACGCCGCACCTGCGTGCACTGGATGGCGTCAACCCGTTCGACCGCAGCTTCCGCGAGGCACTTGAGGCCGGTGTGACGGCTGCCGCAGTCAGCCCGGGCAGCGCAAACCCCATTGGCGGACAGATTGCGCTGCTCAAGACGGCAGGCCGCCGTGTGGACGATATGATTCTCAAGGCGCCGCTGGCGATCAAGTTCGCGCTGGGCGAGAACCCGAAGTCGGTCTACCACGACAAGGACGAAGCGCCGGTCACGCGCATGGCAACCGCGGGCATCATCCGCGAGGAGCTGTACAAGGCGAAGGAGTATTTCTTGCGCAAGGCGCGTGCGGAGGACGATCCGGAGCAGGACGAGCCGGATTTTGACATCAAGATGGAAGCACTCCAGCCGCTTCTCTGGGGCAAGGCCGAGGCACATTTTCACGCGCACCGTGCGGACGATATCTTTACCGCACTGCGCATTGCGAAGGAGTTCGGTCTGCGGGCGGTTATCATTCACGGCACGGAGGCGCACCTTGTGGCCGACCTGCTGGCCGAGGAGCACGTTCCGGTGGTCAGCGGCCCGTACATGACCGACCGTTCCAAGCCGGAGATCCGCAACCTGTCGGATGCCGCGCCCGGACTGCTGTGCAAGGCCGGAATCGAAACCGCCATTACGGTCGATCACCCGGAAATTCCGCTGCGGCTGCTGCCGATGGCGCTTATGCTGGCGGTGCGCGCGGGTATGGATAAAACGGATGCGCTGCGCGCGGTCACATCGGTACCCGCGAAAATTGCGGGCATGCAGGACAGAATCGGCAGCCTGAAAACCGGTTTGGATGCAGACTGTGTGCTGTGGAGCGGCGATCCGCTGGATATTGCAACCCAGGTGCAGGCTGTTTTTGTAAACGGCACACCGGAATATAGGAGGACAAAATGAGGACGATTGAGGTTTCGGAAGTAACCAAGCTGGTGCGTCAGCTGTGCATTGACGCCAACTACTATCTGCCCGCAGATTTGCGGCAGGCGTTCGTGGATGGTCAGAACGCGGAGGAGTCTCCGCTCGGCAAGACCATTTTCGGTGAAATGATCGCCAACTGCGACCTTGCACGCGAGAACAACGTGCCGGTCTGCCAGGATACGGGTATGGCGATCGTGTTCGCGGAGATCGGTCAGGACGTGCATCTGACCGGCGGCTCGTTCGAGGATGCAGTCACCGAGGGTGTTCGCCGCGGCTATATCGACGGTTATCTGCGCCTGTCGGTGGTCGGTGATCCGCTGCGCCGCGAAAACACCAACGACAACACGCCGTGTATCCTGTACACCTCGGTCGTTCCGGGTGACAAGGTGAAGATCACGGTTGCCCCCAAGGGCTTCGGCTCGGAGAATATGACCCAGATGAAGATGTTCACGCCTGCCGCTACCAAGGCGCAGATCGTGGATTTTATCGCGGATGCGTGCATCCATGCGGGTTCCAACCCGTGCCCGCCGATCGTTATCGGCGTCGGTCTGGGCGGCACGAGCGATAAGGCGGCATATCTCGCCAAGCGTGCGCTGCTGCGTCCGGTCGATCAGCATAACGCCGATCCGCTGTACGCCGAGATGGAGCAGCAGATTCTCGATAAGGTCAACGCATCCGGTGTCGGCCCGCAGGGACTCGGCGGTACGGTTACCGCTCTTGCGTGCGCGATTGAGCCGTTTGGCACGCATATCGCCGGTCTGCCGTGCGTGGTTAATATTTCCTGCCACGTTACCCGTCACGCAGAGGGCGAGCTGTAAGCAACCTTGACAAGAAATTGTAAAACCTCTTGGGAAATATGCTGAACAAATTGTGAACTTCTGAAAAATTGTTGGACAAGTTGCATAGGTTGTGCTATACTGAAGATAGCAAAAACCCAATACCGTTTCCGCCACACCACGGCGGCCGCGGATAAAGCCATCAAAGGCGGTTTACGCCTGTTAGGAGATGATTTTATGAAGTTCACTATCGTCGAGAGAAAAATCAAGATCGAGGACGAGCTGCGTCAGTACGCACTGCGTAAGGTAGAGAAGCTGGATCGCTACTTCCAGCAGGATTCGGATACCACGATTACATTCAGCGAGCTGCGCGGCAAGCAGACGGTCGAGATCACGGTGCGTCAGGTTGGTCTGGTTGTCCGCGCCGAGGAAACGACGACTGATATGTATGCTTCCGTAGACGGTGCCATCAGCAGTATCGAGCGCCAGATCCGCAAGCATAAGACCCGTCTGGAGAAGCGCCTGCGTGAGGGTGCGTTCGACAAGATGGCAGAGCAGAAGGCCGCACTGACCGAGGAGGATTTCGATGTAGTACGCCGCAAGCGCTTCGACGTAAAGCCGATGAGCGTGGACGAGGCTATCCTGCAGATGAACCTGCTTGACCACCAGTTCTACTTCTTCCGCAACGCCGACAACGACAATATCCACGCCGTTGTTTACAAGCGTGCGGCAGGCGGTTACGGTCTGATCGAGGGCGAGGAGTAAAATCCGCGTCAAACAGTAAAAAAGTTGCATTACATAGGGACCGGCGGCGTTCTGCCGCCGGTTCTTTTCGGTTAAAAGGGGAAAACGAATGAATTTATGTGATATTGAGACAATCCGAGCGGTTCTGGGCCGTCACGGATTCCATTTTTCCAAATCGCTCGGACAGAACTTTCTGACGGACGAAAGCGTGCCGCGCCGCATTGCGGAGATGAGCGGCGCGGCCGAGTGCGGCAACGCGATTGAGGTCGGCCCGGGCATGGGCTGCCTGTCGGCGGAGCTGTGCCGGCGCGCGGATAAGGTCGTAGCGGTCGAGCTGGATCGTGCCCTCATGCCGGTTCTGGCAGAGACACTTGCGGATTACGATAACTTCGAGGTCGTGCACGGCGATGTGCTCGAAACCGACCTTGCCGCGCTCTGCAAGGAGAAATTCGGTGACGGAAAGGCGATCGCGTGCGCCAATCTGCCGTATTACATCACCACACCGGCGATTACGGCGCTGCTTGAGAGCGGCGCGTTCGAGCAGGTGACGGTCATGGTGCAGAAGGAGGTCGCGCAGCGCATCTGCGCAGAGCCGGGCACGGCGGCGTACTCGGCGTTCTCGATTTATGTGCAGTACCACGCCAAGGCGGAAATTTTGTTTGATGTTCCGGCGGACTGCTTTGTGCCCAGACCCAAGGTGGATTCGGCGGTGCTCAAGCTCGTGCCGCTCGACAAGCCGGCGGTTGAGACCAAGGATGAAAAGCTGTTCTTTTCCCTCGTGCGCGCAGCCTTCAATATGCGTAGAAAGACGCTCGTGAACGCGCTCGGTCCGGTGCTCGGCTCGTCGATGAGCAAGGAGGAGATCACCGCACTCGTAGAAGCGGCCGGTCTGGATGCCCGCGTTCGCGGTGAGCGGCTGAGCCTTGCAGAGTATGCGAAACTGGCAGATCTCGCGGCGGAAAAACTCAGTAATTGAGAATTGAAAATGGAGAATTGAGAATTAGAGTGAAGAGTTTGTAAGATAAAGCGTGTTTGCAAAGAAATATTCGCAGGTGCCATGCATAACAACGCGCAAACGAGTTGCGCAACACTGTTATCCCCCGGGGAACCCTCTCTTGCCCCTTTGGGCAATTCACCTTGTGTTGCGCCTGCGGAGACTAAACCGCATGTGTAGCAGCAAGGAATCTGGCACTGCGAAGCGGTAGAGAAATGGGCGGCCACTGGCCGCTCCTACGGAAGAAAAAATCCTCTGCCGTTCCCAAATTTCGGAGCGGTCACCGGTCTCTGGTCTGCGCCAGACGAACAAATAAAGGGAAACGGGAGTTAAGAGGGTAGAAACCGTAGGTGTCTACCCTCTTGCCCCTCGCCGTGGGTACGGTGCCCCCGCCGGGCAGGCGAATCCCCGCTGAATCCAGCGGAACCAATCAACAGCTTGCAGCAATGCTAGAAAGAGGTAATCCATGAAACTATTAGTTATCGGCGATGTGGTCGGTGAGGCGGGTATCGACGCGCTTCACGGCCTGCTCCGCCGCATCAAGCGCGACACCGGCGCGGATTTCGTCATCGTAAACGGAGAAAATGCGGCCGGCAACGGCGTTCTCCCGCGTCAGGCGGATGATATTTTTGCCGCCGGCGCGGACGTGATCACGCTCGGCAACCATGTGTTCGGCAAGCAGCAGATCGTGCCGTATCTGGACAGCCGTTCGGATGTTCTCCGTCCGGCCAATCTTGCGCCGCAAAGCCCCGGCCGGGGCTGGGGCATTTATGACGGCCCGCAGGGCATGCGCCTGCTCGTCATGAACCTGATCGGCCGCTGCGACATGAAATACGGCCCGGATAATCCGTTCCTGTGTGCAGACCGCATCCTCAAGGAAAATGAGGGCATGTACGACGTGGCTCTTGCCGAAATCCACGCGAACGCCACGAGCGAAAAGCTGGCTATGGGCTATTACCTCGATGGCCGCGCGGCGGCTGTCTGGGGCACGCACACACATGTGCAGACCGCGGATGAGCGCGTCAATCCCAAGGGCACCGGTTATATCACGGACATCGGCATGACCGGCCCGATCGTGTCCGTGCTCGGCGTGCGCGTGGAGCAGTCCATCGCCATGTTTCGCGGTGACCTGACCGAGTATTTCAAGACAGCTGAGGGCGACTGTGCAGTTTCCGGTGCGCTGTTCGATATTACAAGAAACGGAAAATGCAATTCCGTCACCCGCGTGTGGGAGCGCTGGAATGTGAGATAAAGTGTACGCAGATGCACAGTATCGCATTTTTGATACACGATTGCGCATTGTGAAACGGATTTTGCCATGCGGAAACGTTTTCGCAAAAAAGTTCTATCGGCGGACAAGTGACCGTGTCAGGAAAACAGTGAGAAATCCCTCAGGTTTTGTACATTTTGCAAGAACTTGCAATCCGACTTGCAAAAAAAGCAAAATCACAGTTGACGAGAGGGTGGGTTTGCGGTATGCTATAATCGAAAGACAATGGGGCAAAGGTTAAGAAATTTAACCGGCCCGGTTAGCATGCCGTGGCGAGGGACTCCGCGGTGCTTAAGGAGGAAATGATACAGATGAACTCATTGCTCACCAAATTCACCTTTACCGATGAATTGACCGATGTCATCGAGAACTGCAAGGGCGTATTTGTTCCCACCAGCAAGGCGGAACTGTACGACATGGTATTCGGTCCGGAACATGCCGACGTGTACGACGTTGTATTCGATGTACCGGGCAAGGGCCAGATCAAGGAAGCTGACGTTGTACGCTGCAAGAACGGCGCATCCGTTAACTTTGTAGAGGATTACATGCGCCGCCGCGAGCCGGACTGCATGCGCATCGCAGACGACAAGCCGACCGATAAGAAGCGCTTCGCGGATGTGTACGGCTACAAGTTCGACAAGCTGCGCCGCGAGACCATGGACTGGTTCAAGACGCAGGAGCTGATCCTCATGCCGTTTAATTCCGGCGGCAACCAGTACGGCTACGGCTCCATGCTCGTATGCCCGAAGCAGTGCGCTTTCTTCGCATTTGCGCTGGCACATCTGCAGGGCTTTGTAAGCGCAGAGGAGACCGAGGGCTACAAGCCGCGTGCGATCATCTATGTTGCACCTCCGTTCCGTCACACCCACTTCGACGGCAAGCAGGTCGTTGTTCACAACCGTCTGGATGACTGCCACGAGGTATTCTCCTATAACCTGTATCCGGGCCCGTCTGCCAAGAAGGGTGTTTACTCCGTACTGCTCGACATTGGCGAGCAGGAGGGCTGGACCACCTGCCATACTTCCGCAGGCCGTCTGATCACCCCGTACGAGAACGAGCTTGTCATCATGCACGAGGGCGCTTCCGGCGGCGGCAAGAGCGAGATGCTGCAGGACATCGCCCGCGAGCCGGACGGCGAGGTGCTGCTCTCTACCAACACGGTAACGGGCGAAAAGACCTACCTGCATATCAGCTCCACCTGCAAGATTGAGCCGGTGTGCGATGATATGGCTACCTGCTATCCGGGCGTGCAGAACAACTCCGGCAAGCTGGTACTCGTTGACGGTGAGGACGGCTGGTTTCTCCGCATGGACGGCGTAACCCACTACGGCTGCGATCCGGTTTACGAGCGCATCTGCACCGAGCCGAAGGAGCCGCTGTGCTTCTTCAACATGGAAGGCCATCCGGGTGCAACCCTGCTGATCTGGGAGCACACGCTGGATTCCAACGGCAAGCCGTGCTCCAACCCGCGTGCCATCGTGCCGCGCTGGGATGTTCCGAACATCGTCAAGGAGCCGGTAGAAGTAGACGTACGCTCTTTCGGCGTTCGTATGCCCCCCTCCACCCGCGATAACCCGAACTACGGCATCATGGGTATGCTGCATATCATTCCGCCGGCACTGGCTTGGCTGTGGCGTCTGATCGCACCGCGCGGCTTCAATAACCCGTCTATCGTAACCGGCAACGAGCTGAAGAGCGAGGGCGTTGGTTCCTACTGGCCGTTTGCAACCGGCAAGCGCGTAAAGCAGGCCAACCTGCTGCTGCACCAGATCGTGGACAGCCCGAACACCCGCTACGTCCTGATCCCGAACCAGCACATCGGCGTTTACAAGGTCGGCTTTGCGGCTGAGTGGATCTCCCGTGAGTATCTGGCACGCCACGGCGGCGCAAAGATCCGCCGCGAGCACCTTGAGCCGGCACGCTGCCCGCTGCTCGGCTACGCGATGAAGGATCTGACCATCGACGGCCAGAAGATCCGCTCTAAGTTCCTGCGCGTTGATACGCAGGACCGCGTAGGCACCGACGGCTACGATGCAGGCGCAAAGATCCTGACCGACTTCTTCCGCAAGGAGCTGGCGAAGTTCGATACGCCGGAGCTTGAGCCGCTCGGCAAGCAGATCATCGACTGCTTCATGAACGGTGGCACGCTGGAGGACTTCGAGAAGATCACTCCGACCGGCCTCTAATAAAACGTAAAAGAAAATCACCGAAACAAATCGTTTCGGTGATTTTTTTGTTTTCGGCACGGAATAGACGGGGAACGTGAACCGCGTAAATTTTACCGCAGAATAGTTAGCGACTCTCGATTTGCCGAACGGTCAGCAAGTCACCTTCCACAGTGAATTTGACCTCGAATCCCGCAAACGGGAAGCCGTACACGCGGCCTGCCTCGTGCTGATACCCCGGTCGGGGGTCCTGTGCGAGTACGTTCAGCAGGGTTTGACGCCGCTCCTCGGGCAGTTTTCCGAGCAGAGCCGCCGGACATTCCACGCGCACCGCATCGGTCGTCAGCGCAAAGCCGCCGCGTGCCTCCGGATGTGAATCCGTGTACGCAAGGTACGGCTTGATGTCGAAGATCGGCGTGCCGTCCATCAGGTCTGCGCCCGAGATATGCAGCACCGGGCCGTCCGGCGTGTTGAGCTCCACGCGGTCAAGCCGCACCGAGGACAGTCCGATCTCGTTCGGCCGGAACGGCGAGCGTGTCGCAAATACGCCGATGCGCTTGTTGCCGCCCAGCTTGGGCGGGCGCACGGTCGGGGACCAGCCCTCACGCACGGCTGCCGAAAACTGCCAGATCAGCCACAGATGCGAGAAGCCCTCTATGCCGCGCAGCGCATCCGCGTTGCGGTATTCCGGCTCGAATACAATGCGCGCCGGTACGTCCGCCAGCCCGCTCTGACGCGGAATGCCGAATTTGGTGGGGAAATCGCTGCGTATCCGCGCAATAATGTGCATTTCTACCGTCTGTGACATAAGAATTCTCCTTTGGGGTGATATATTCAGTATAGCACAGGAAATGTCGGGTGCAAAGCGGTGTTTTACAGATTGTTAATGCAGTATCATGCCTTAGCAAGTGCTATAAGTGCGGAAAATAGTGATTTTATCGAAAATATGCAATATATAGAAGGAAAAAGTTTGATGCAATTTGTCGTTGCACCGATTTTGCACCGGAAAACTGAAAAAGCCCCTAAAATGACAGCGAAAACACGACCAACCAGCGGAACAGCAAAGGAGAAAAACATGGAACTTGAAAGATTGGCATTCCCGACACTTGAAAGCCTGTGTCACTATTTGCAAGATGCCTGCTACATAGCGGCTGATGTTACTTTACCCGCTCGAAAGCCGAACTGCGGAACTGTTGTTTCGATTTGCTTTGAACCTCCATTCTCGGTGGAACTGGATGAGGGCGGGCTTTTTATCGAAAGCCGCTGGGCGAATTTTATTTCTCTCACTGGTGATTTTCTCTATGCGAGCGGGCACACTGTGGGAGAGGATGAGGACAAACTCGACGTTATCACGGTTAGATTCGCAGAGCAAGAACCAATCACATTGACTGTTATCATGCTCGATGATGATTTTTAATGAAAGATAATAGAAAAAGCTGGTATGCAATTGACTGCACGCCAGCTTTTTAATTTTTAGAAATTTCTTTGAAATTCCATGTCCGTTTTGGCCGGATTTTTATATTAGTCTATGCAAAGGAAAATCATCGCGCAACACCTTATGATGAGAAAATGGGATAATATGACAATTTATAATGCTTGAAAAAATTTTTTGAGAAATTTTCAAATTTCACGTCCCAAAATCCGATTTTTCGTATAGTAGTATATGTCAAGCAAAAACACCGCACGGCAAGTTACATAAGCCCGTGAGGACATGACACAATCGCTCCGGCCATAACTGCGCCCATTTATAGAAAGAAGTGAAATTCCATGATTTAGCAATCGGATGCAAGATAATGCCAACTGAAAGAAAAGTAGTCCATTTCGTGCGTACGAGAGGAGTTATATATGATTTTATAGCTATTTACATGAAAATCAATGAAATCTAAACGTTCTTGTCTGGGTGAACTTTTCCCGAAAGTTCGGAGAGCCGCAAAGGCTGTTTCCCGAAAACTCGGAGCAAGCCAGACTGGGAAACAGAGGTTTCAGAAAACTTTTTATCAATTTCAAAGGAGGCTTTCAATGAAAAAAGCGGAAATCAAAAAATTATATGGCGAGAAGCATTCGTGCGGTCTGCATACGTTGCAGGTGCAAGCGCAATATCTCCCGCTTGACTATGAGAATTATAGCATTTTCTGGGGACAAAAGCAAGGTGTGGCGTGTCAGACAAAAGAGGTACGGCCACAATTCACGGAGAAATTCTATCGCTATCAGCTTAACCCCTCTATTCGCGCAACGGGCACACGTTATACTCTGTTGTCTGGGCATGACTTGACAATCACAGTAGCCGATATGACGCAGGGAAATCCGTACTATGTTGAACGGGCTGACTTTGCCTTTGACAGCTTCACGCACTCATACGATGAACTGCGCCGTCTGAACAAGGCTGTTCGCTGGCTGATGATTGACAAATTCAATCTCGATAACAACGGCATTACCTTTGACGAGGACGGCTCTGTTAAAAGTATGTTCGCGAAAAGTCAGTCAAAATCTATCACTGGCAAGCCTAAACGTCCCTTCGAGATGGAGTGCTACGCTAAAGACAAACAATATCTGACCTGCGGCATATATGCCCGCTTGGAACTGCGGTGTCTGGATGCTGGCGGCACGATTGAAGAAGCGGCGCGGCGGACTATCTCCATGCTGGGAGAACTGCTGACAGAGGACAGATACAAGCGAATGATTGAATATTACAGCGATATTCTGCGCGACCAGTGGCACAGGTGCGTAAAACGCACAGAATGGCGTACATGGTTTTGTGAACACCAATGGTATATTTTCTCTCTGGAACAGTTCCGCGCGATTGTGGGCGAACTGACAGGCAACAACGGAGAATATGCTGTAAAGCGGTACAACGCCAGCTGCGCGAGTATGCCGTAGAACAAACTCACCAGTGTTACGCTGATTAGCAGGGACAAGCTGAGTGCATATATCGAACGGCTGCAAGCCAGTCTGCGTGCTTGGCTGGCTGACTATCTGCGCGGACTGGCTGATGTACAACGAGCGGGCGAGGATGAACCAGCTAACGGCCTTGATGCGATGAGCAATGAGGAGATTGACTATCTGGCTGTACTGGCGGCAGAGCGCGAGGAGCGGCAGAGGGAAAGTCAGCAAGCCTTTCTGGAGTACATGGATGAGTTAAGCATGGAAGAACCCGACGCCACTTGTTGGCTGTATGAACAGTCATGGTTCACGGAAATCGTAGAATCTATTGACGGCGGAAAGTATGTCAGGGAAGAACAACCAAAACGGCCTCTGTGTATACACTCTTTTAGTTTGGATGATTCTGAAACGCTCGCAGAGATGTGCAACTTTGATGCGGAGATAGACAGCTTGATGGAGTGAAAACTCGGAGAACAATGCACTTTCTGCTGCTTTCTGTGTTTTTGAGCGGGAGCATTCCCTTAATATAGTGTTTCCTCTTATCGCTCCCACTGCCTTTTGATTATTTAATTGATGAAAATCAGTCTTTTTCCAGTGCCGCGCAAGCGGCACTGATAAACCGGTCGCAACGATGCACCAGCGGCAACACTGCGACAACGGGCACAATTTACACTTTTCACACCTGCTGCCTGCACACGAGCGGGCGAGTAGATGTATTTCACTTAAAGAAAGGAAAATGACTTTGAACAAAGACAAGAACCAGAACACCAACAATACTCGGTGAACGGCACGCGCTTAATCATGCGTTTCTTGCCAATCCCGCTGGGAGAGCGCGAACTACTGACCGTTAATGAAGCGTCGGCCTATTATAACATCGGTCAAAATACAATCCGAACCATGACGAACGGTGCGAACAACCCGTTTGTATTTTGGATTGGCAAGAAACGCATGATTAAGCGCGTGCCGTTCACCGAGTATATCCGAGGGGGATTTTCGGCTTAAAAAGTAGTGCAATACAGCCCCATCTATGCTATACTGTACCTGTCATATATGGGGCTTTTCAGTCGGAGAAAGGAGATATAAACTTGGCTGAAAAGCGAAAAGATAACAAAGGGCGCGTATTAAAAGAGGGTGAATGCCAGAAAAAGAACGGTAGTTACCAGTTTAAGAAACTCAATCCAAACACCCATCAATACGACTATGTGACTGACCCGACTCTTGAGGGTATGAGAAGAAAAAAGGCAGAACTGTTGCGCGCGATTGAAAGCGGTATCAGCTATTCGAGCGGGAAAATCACGGTAAATGAACTGCTGGGAATGTATATCGAGATGAAAGACGATAAGACTGAAAACACGCAAATCAACTACGCTTCATGGGCGGAGATGGTAAAGCGGGAATCGTTTGGCAATCGCCGTATCTGCGATGTGAAAGAGATGGAAGTACGGCGGTGGTTCAAAGCGATGCGCAAAAACGGTAAAGCGTATAACACGATTTCAGCTATGAGCAAAATCTTAAAACCATCGTTCAAAATGGCGATGAAGAATCATCTGATTCGTGAGAATCCGTTTGATTTTCGGTTGAATGACGTACTCACAAATGACACAGTGAAACGTGAGGCGCTGACCGATGAACAAGTAGCTGCGTTGTTGGATTTTATCGCCCATGACAACACATATTCACAACATCTGGATTGGTTCATTGTCTTACTGGAAACAGGCGTTCGTATAAGCGAATTTTGCGGCTTGACTAAGGCTGATTTGGACTTTGAGAATCGGCTGATTGTCATTAACAAGCAACTTCTGCGGCGTAAAGATGGGAGCAAGTACGTTAAAGCACCTAAGTCTGCGGCTGGGAATCGCGTTATCGCTATGAGTGATGAAGCAAGCAATAGTCTGCACAATATTCTTGAACATCGTAAATGCAGAACGGTCGAACCTATGATAGATGGATACTGTGGTTTTCTCATGCTGACAAAGGGAGACAAACCCGTTGTTGCTACTGGTCTGGGCGCAATAATGCGCAGAGTAGTGGACAAATACAATAGGGAACATTCCGACAATCCACTGCCGCCGATTACACCGCATATTTTTCGACATACGCTGTGCAGTAGTTTACTGAATGAGGGAATGTCTGCGGCCAATGTAGCCGCGATAATGGGACATGATAACCCTACTACGACTATGAAGTATTATGCGCATGCTAATAATATGCAGGCTATCAAGCAGATGCGGCAGATTCTCGAATTTGGCAGGCTAAAAACACTGGCTGTAAACGAGTAAGGATGTTGCACCGATTTTGCACCGATTTTGCACCAAGATGCGTGAAATTATGTGAAGTTATGCAAAATACTGGATTGGATAATGCGGAAGAAAGTTCTGGAAATGTGACGTTTTGCGTAGATGAAGCACATATAATGGCGTGAAAGTTGAAATGTGCTTTCTGGAACTTGTTACAGATTGTTAATGCTTTTTCCTCGAAAACGCGCTATAATAGAATCAGATTAAACTGGGAAAGCAGGGGAGAACTATGCCCAAGAAGATATTGATCGTAGAGGACGAGGCCAACATCCGTGAGCTGCTGCGCCTGTATCTGGAGCGCGAAGGCTACACGGTGCTCGAGGCGGAAAACGGCGTGGAGGGCATCAAAAAGTGGAAGTCGGACAAGCCGGACATGCTGCTGCTCGACGTGATGATGCCGGTGATGGACGGCTGGGCGGTCTGCAGGGAGATCCGCGCGGAGAGCGATGTGCCGATCATCATGCTGACGGCCAAAGGCGAGACCGCAGACCGCGTTTCCGGTCTGGAGATGGGTGCGGACGACTACATCGTCAAGCCGCTCGAAATGCCGGAGGTCATCGCGCGCGTGCGTGCGGTATTCCGCCGCATGGCGCCGGATGATGCGCCCGAGAAGCTGTCGTTTGACAATCTGGTGATCGACAAGCAGGCGTACGATCTGGTCATCAAGGGTAAGCGCGTGGATGCACCGCCGAAGGAGATCGAGCTGCTGTACTTCCTCGCGTCCAGTCCGAACCGCGTGTTCACCCGCGCACAGCTGCTCGACGATGTCTGGGGCTTTGACTATTTCGGTGACACGAGAACGGTTGATGTACACGTCAAGCGTCTGCGCGAAAAGCTGGAGGGCGTTTCGGACAAGTGGGAGCTGAAAACTGTATGGGGTGTCGGCTACAAGTTTGAGACCAAGGAGTAAGCCATGGGCAGACGCAGTTTTTTCTTCAAGGACTATGTGGCTCATCTGGTTTTGATCGTGTGCGCGTTTGCACTGGCCGGCGTGGTGTTCTGCTACCAGATGAGCAGCTACGCGCTGCACGCCAAGCAGACCGAGCTGCGCACGACTGTGCAGAGCCTTGCCGAGCAGAGCAAGCTGCTCGAGGGCACGGACTCCGACGTGATCCGTCAGATTTACATGCTGTCCATCGCGCGCGTGGCCAAGGAGGATGAGCTGACCGTGCTCATCACGGACGCGGACGGCAATATTGAAATGGGTGCCAAGCCGGACGGCACGACCTACACGCTGCCCGGCTATCATATCTCAGCTGAAGTGGTTGCGGAGATGCACAAAAACGGCAGTTATGAGTCTGTCGGGTCGCTCGGCGTGCTGAGTGAGTCCTCGTTTTACACGGTGGGCACCTGCGTCAAGGATGATAACGGCGATGCGGATTTGATGATCTTCGTCTCCACGCAGGACCCGAATTCGGCAGGCGTGGTGCGCCACTCCACGCAGACGCTCGTGCTCATCATGTTGGTGACGCTGGTCGTTATGCTGGTGATTTCGTTCATGATCTCTCAGCACGTCACGCGTCCGCTCAAGACGATTGCCGCCGCCGCCAAGGAATTTGCGGGCGGCAACTTCGACGTGCGCGTGCCCGAGGACAACCGCTGCTACGAGATTGACGAGCTGGCGGTCTCGTTCAACAACATGGCGCGCGACCTTGACCAGCTCGAGGAGCTGACCCGCGGCTTTATTTCCAACGTCAGCCACGAGTTCAAGACCCCGATGACGACCATCGGCGGCTTTGTGGACGGCATGATCGACGGCACGATTCCGCTCGACCAGCGCGACAAGTATCTGAAGATCATCGCGGAGGAGACCAAACGTCTGTCCCGCATGGTAAACCGCATGCTGGATGCCGCAAAAATTCAGTCCGGCGAGCTGATCCTCAGTCCGGCGCCGTTCGACTTTACCGAAATGACGGCGCAGATCCTGCTTTCGTTCGAGCAGAAGATTGAGAAAAAGAAGCTGGATGTGCAGTGCGACCTCGAGGAACGGCTGACCGTCATGGGCGACCGCGACCACCTGTACCGAGTGGTGTACAACCTGACCGATAACGCGGTAAAGTTCATCGAGGACGGCGGTACGCTGAGGCTGAAGGTCCATCAGGAGGGACAGCTGTGCGTATTCGCCATCAGCAACACCGGCATCGGCATTTCGGCGGAGGATCTGCCGCATGTGTTCGACCGCTTCTACAAGACCGACCGTTCGCGCTCGATGGATAAGACCGGCGCGGGTCTCGGCCTGTATATTGTGAAGAACATCATCAACCTGCACGGCGGCGAGATCTCCGTCCGCTCGGGCGGCGGCGAAACCGAGTTTGAGTTCACCCTGCCGCTCGCACCGGAGCAGAACCGACAGAATAACACCTGATTTCCAAACTCTCACAGACCCAAATGGTCTGTGGGAGTTTTTGCGAATTGTGTACCTGCTACACGGAACCTTGACATAGTGTTCAAAAAATATTCATATTGTTTTCAACAAACTGCCACATTGAGACACTATGATAGAAACATCAACAGAGGGAACGGAATGTTCCCGCGAATAACAACAGGAGGTCAGTATCATGGACGACTTCAACATGAACAACAAAACACCGCTCAACAGCAGCGATCAGAATAACGAACAGCCGGCCGCCGAAACCCGGAACACCGCACCGCAGAACGAGCAGCCCGCACAGGCACCGCAGAGCGAGCAGCCGATGCAGCAGCCGCAGGCGGAACAGCCTGCACAGGCTCCGCAGAGCGAGCAGCCGCAGGCAGAAGAGCCGCGCACGCCGTTCCAGACGCCGGTGCAGCATCCGGAGTTCCGTCAGGCGCAGCAGCAGACCGGCTTCGGCGAGGTTCCGCCGATGAGTCAGAAGCCGCACACCCCGAAGAATAAAAAGCACAGCAGAGGCTTAGCGCTCGGTCTGTGCGGCGTAGCAGCCGCGTGCCTGCTGTTTGCAGGCGGCGCAGTTGTCGGCAATATGGCGTTCGGCGGCTATGCAAACAGCGATTCGGGCACTTCGGCATCAACCTCGGATTCCGCGCCGACGCTGCAGATCAACAGCAAGCCGGAGTCGGATTCGAGCAATTCCTCGGACAACTACGACACCGCGGACGGCATGGCCGGTGAGGATATCTACAAAAAGGTCAATCCGTCGGTCGTATCGGTTATCTCCACCACCGCTGAGGGCACGGGCAGCGGCTCGGGCGTCATCATGAGCAAGGACGGCTACATCATCACCAACAACCACGTTGTGGACGGCGCGCAGTCGGTTTCCGTACAGCTGAGCGACGGCACCTCTCTCGATGCCGAGATCATCGGCACGGATGAGCAGACCGACCTTGCGGTCATCAAGGTAACGCCGACAAGCGACCTGACCGCCGCAGAGTTCGGTGACTCGGATGAGCTGGAGCCGGGCGAGTATGCCTACGCGATCGGTTCTCCCGGCGGCGTACAGTTTGCGAACACCATCACCGGCGGCCGTATTTCCGCCATCAACCGCGATCTGACCGTCAATGACCGTGTTATGACGCTGATTCAGACCGATGCTTCCATCAACAACGGCAACTCCGGCGGTGCACTCATCAACAAGTACGGTCAGGTGGTCGGCATCACGTCCGCTAAGCTGTCCGGCAATGCGTTCGGCAGCGCCACCGTTGAGGGCATGGGCTTTGCCATCCCGATCAACACCGCCAAGGATATTGTTGATGAGCTGATTCAGAACGGTTACGTTTCCGGCCGTCCGTCCATCGGCATCACCGGCCAGAACGTCGAGTCCGCGGACGGCAAGGTGTCTGGCGTGCAGGTATATTCCATTGATTCCCGCGCAAAGGCAGCCAGTGAGGGTCTGCAGGTCGGTGATGTCATCACCGCCGTTGACGGTACCCCGACCCCGGACATGGATAAGGTAAACGAACTCAAGCAGGATAAGAAGGCCGGCGACAAGCTGACGCTGAGCGTATATCGCATTTCGACCGGCAAGACGCTCAATATCACCATCACGCTGACCGATTCGCACGACCTCGAGGGCGATGACCCGAATGCCCAGACCCAGCAGAGCCAGAGCAGCCAGAACGATAATTCGCAGCAGAATGACGGCTACGGCAGCTATGGATTCTCCAGTCCGTTTGGTTCGTTCGGATGGTAATAAATAATTGAGAATTGAAAATGGAGAATGGAGAATTGATGTAACGGTCAGCCATTCTCCATTTTTTATAGAGCGGTATCCCGTAGGGTGCGACAAGGTGAATTGCGGCAACGCCGCAAGAGAAGGTGCCCTGGGGTACGACCTCGGCGCACCGTGTAAACCATCTGCACATGCTATATCGTAGGGGCGCACAGTGTGCGCCCACAGCACGACCGGAGCCTGTGCAAGGAACGACCCAAACCGCTTGATTTGACGTTGCGTGGGAGCACACTGTGCTCCCCTATGGGTTAGATTCTACCAATCGTTAGATGCGGTGCGCCGAGGTCGGCGCACCCTACGGTAGAGCGTATGCAATACCCAAAACATTCCGAAACAACGGAAATGATTCCACAATAGCAACAAAACGCAGACCTATGATTTTAAGGTCTGCGTTTTGTTTTATTTAGATGCAGAAATGAAAAATGAAATCATTCTCCATTTTCAATTACTTCCCGTACTGCTCCGCCAGCTGCTGACTGATAAACTGTCTTGCGGTACGCGGCGAACGTCCGTTACGGCGCAGCGCGAAGCGCTCTGCAAGCAGGTGCAGCTCGTCGATATCAAGGTTCAGGTCGTTCTCCTTGGCCAGCTGCTCGACAATGTATAGATACTCGTCCTTATCCGGCACGGAGAAGGTGATCTCCAGACCGAAACGGTCGGACAGCGAGGTAACGGTCTCGAGGGTATCGCGCACGCGCACCTCATCGCCCTGACGGTCGGCCATGCTCTCGCGGATGAGATGACGGCGGTTGGACGTTGCGTAAATGACCAGATTGGACGGCTTTCCGGCCAGACCGCCCTCGATGAACGCCTTGAGCGCGGCAAAGTTGTCATCCTCGCTGCTGAAGGTCAGGTCGTCGAGGAATACGATGAAACGGAACGGCGAACGCAGGGTCTGCTCAAACAGCTTGGGGAAATTCGTGATCTGCCGCGGAGACATCTCGATGATCTTCAGGCCGCGGTCGGCGTACTCGTTGGCAACCGCCTTGACGGTCGAGGACTTGCCGGTGCCCTTGTCGCCGTAGAGCAGGATGTTGTTGGCGTCGCGTCCGTCGAGGAAGGCAAGCGTGTTTTTGAGGATTTTCTGCTTCTGCATCTCGTAGCCGGGCAGGTCGTGCAGACGGATGGCATCGGGATGCACGATCGGGGTCGCCGAGCCGTCGTCCTGCATGGCAAACGCCGAGGACTGTGCGAAGAAGCCATAGCCCTCCTCACGGTAGTAATCGGCAAGCTCTGCGCCGGTGGAGAACGGAAGCGAGTCTGCGGCCTCGAAGTCCGGCAGATCCTCGAGGGCAGGCTCGTAGAACTTGTCCGCTGCGGCGGACTTGAAGGCTTCGCCGTCGAGCGCGAGCAGAGCGTTCAGCACGTCCAGATCGTGGGTTGCGGCGTTGAGCACAGCCGCTTCCGGTGCGTTGATGGTATCGGTCAGGGTGTTGGTGTCAAAGTGCACGGCGTCGAGCACTGCCTGCGCGATATCGCCGCAGGAGAAGCGTGTCGCGCACAGTGCGCCGTAGCGGTCGGCAAAGTCGGCGGCTGTGCCGTCGAGCGCGGTCAGCGTGTCGCCGTAGGCGCGCACCAGCGGATGGGAAAGCAGTCCGCGCAGCACGGAAAGCGCGCGCAGACGCAGGGAAAGGGCGGAAAGCTCCATTGTTTTCAACTCCAGTCGGGATTGTAGTTTATAACCTAATCAGCATAGCACACTTTTCCGCTCATTTCAACATAGTATGAGGGGAGAAACCTTAGGGCAACACCGCGCAATTAAAGCTGCGGCTCCTTGTGCAGGCTCCGGTCGCGCTGCCGCGGTTCCTTGCGCAGGCTCCGGTCGCGCTGCCGCGGCTCCTTGTGCAGGCTCCGGTCGCACTGCCGCGGCGCTTTGCGGAAATTTTGTGTCCTGACTTTGGCTTC
>OLNG01000940.1_pt1 | contig 18698 bp, 10 predicted proteins | sample 1643091 | NCBI WGS metagenome assembly OLNG01 (sample SAMEA3136661, study PRJEB25190) | human gut metagenome | biome: human gut; feature: human-associated habitat; material: faeces | place: Austria | collected 2013 | reverse complement strand
GTACCCGTACCTACAGCTGTTCATATGTAGAGCCGACCACAAGCGGCGGAATCCAAGTAAAGGTTTCCAACTTAACTTATGTTACAAGTTCTATGATCTCCAGTACACTTCTTACATCCGGTGTTGAGAACTGTAACGTTATCGCTGCTTCTCCGATCGAAGTATCCGGAACAGGCGCACTGACAGGAATCATGATGGCTTATGAGAAAGCCACCGGAACAACTCTGAACGAAGATCAGAAGGCTGCCGCAACCGACGAACTTGTCACAACAGGAGATCTGGCAAATGATATCGGACAGGACAAAGCCGAAGATGTCATGAATGATGCCAAAGAAAGCGTTATTGAAGACGGTTTAAAAGATGAAAACGATATTCAGGATGCAGTGGAAGATGCTGCCAAGAATAACGATGTCACTCTGACACAGGAACAGATCGACAAGATCACTGAACTGTTAAAGAACATTTCCCAGTATGACTATGATGTCAAAGCACTGAAGAATACACTGAACAACATCGACGGAAAGAGCGAGGGATTCTTCTCCAACCTCTGGAATTCCATCAAAGGAATCTTCGGCGGCAGTGACAGCTCTGATGGCGGAATCATTAACAATACGGATGACAGTGCACTCGGCGATGATGTCGTAAGTAACAGCACACTGGATTCTTCCGACAACTCTTCTTCGAACAATTCCGACAGCGCAGATAATTCTTCCGACAGCAGTTCGGATGACAACAGCGATGACAGCGGATTCTGGGGCAAGATCAAGAAATTCTTCAAGAATCTGTTCGGCGGAAGCGATTCTAAAAAAGACAATTCAGATAAGAGCAAAAACGATGCCAATACAGAGGACAGCAAAGATACTGATGATGATCAGTCTGACGACACACAGAATGATTCTCTGAACAGTGATGCAGATTCTTCAGATGCCGGCACAACAGACAACTCTGCTGATGATTCTTCACTGAATAACAGTGCCGATGATCAGTCCGATACTCAGAGCAGCTTACCAGGCAGCAGCGAATCAGATTCTTCCAACTCTGATACGTCTGATTCCACAGCTAACGGCTCTGCCAACTAGACATAAGCATTAGCAGGTAATTATAGTAACAAACGAATTATAATGGCAATACAGCAAACCTGCCACTGGCAGCTTTTCTTGCATACTTTGGTATAAAAACACCGGGAAGCTTAAAAAAACTTCCCGGCGTTTTTTATTTTACTTCATTCAAATTAAAATCTCTCTATTCCAAAATTTAAATAATCCTAAAATTACTCCTCTTAAAATTCAAACACAGCAACTCCGTAAGGCGGCAGCTTATAAGCAAATGAATACGGTCTTCCATCACATTCTTTTGCCTCAGCCTTATAGATCTTCTTCCTTACCTCTCCGGTTCCGCCGTATTTTTCCTCATCACTGTTCAGAATCAACTTATACTGTTTCTTTCTCGGAACTCCGACTCTGTAATCATCTCTTGCCATCGGCGTAAAGTTGCAGACGAACAACAGATTCTTCTTTGCACCTTTGGAATGTCTCATGAAACTATAGATACTTCTGTATCCATCATCCGCATTGATCCATTCAAATCCTTCCCAGCTCTGATCCATCTCATACATCGCCTTATGACTCTTATACAGATGAAGCAACGCTTTTACCCACTCTTTCATCTGCTGATGCTCCGGCTCAGCCAACAGGAACCAGTCAAGTTCTCTTTCCTCGCTCCATTCACGAAGCTGTGCGAATTCCTGCCCCATGAAAAGAAGCTTCTTACCGGCGTGTCCCATCATGAATGCATAACCAGCTTTAAGGTTAGCATATTTATCAAATCCCAGTCCCGGCATCTTATTAAGCATCGAACACTTAAGATGTACCACTTCATCATGCGACAATACCAAGATATAATTCTCACTGTATGCATAACTCATGGCAAATGTCATCAGATGATGATTATCCTTACGGAAATATGGATCCAGCTTCATATATTCCGTGAAATCGTGCATCCATCCCATATTCCACTTCAGGCTGAAACCTAAACCGCCTTCTTCCACATCACCGGTAACTTTCGGCCATGCTGTAGATTCTTCTGCGATCATGAGTGCTCCCGGATTTCTTCCAAGAACAACAGAGTTCAAATGTTTGAAGAAATCAATCACTTCAAGGTTCTTATTCTCACCATACTTATTCGCTACCCATTCGCCATCTTTCCGTCCATAATCCAGATATAACATAGACGCAACAGCATCTACACGAAGTCCGTCTATATGGAATTTTTCAATCCAGAACAATGCATTGGAGATCAGGAAATTGCGGACTTCATTTTTTCCAAAGTCAAACACTTTTGTTCCCCAGTCCGGATGTTCTCCAAGTCTTGGATCTGCATATTCATACGTCGCAGTTCCGTCAAAATCAGCAAGTCCATGTGCATCCTTCGGGAAATGGGCCGGTACCCAGTCCAGAATGATACCGATCTTATTTCTATGCAGATAATTGATCATCCATGCGAAATCTTCCGGTGTTCCATACCGGGATGTCGGTGCATAATAACCAGTCACCTGATATCCCCAGGAACCGTCAAACGGATGCTCCGCGATCCCCATCAGCTCCACATGTGTATAACCCATTTCTTTAATATATTTGGTAATTGCTCTGGCAAACTCTCTATATGTATAGAAACCTTCATCTTCCCGTCCCGGATGGCGCATCCAGGAACCAATATGTGCCTCATAGACAGACATCGGCTTATGCTTATGATTCCAGGTCTTTCTGTGGGTCATCCATTCTGTATCCGTCCATTTTATATTCTCGATATCTGTAACTCTGGATGCTGTTCCAGGTCTTAATTCCGCATAATTGGCATATGGATCTGCCTTAAATATCTGTTCTCCCGAATAAGTCTCAATACAATACTTATACATCTGATTTTTCTTCACACCAGGTATAAAACAGGTATAGATTCCCAGAGGTTCTTCTCTCTTCATCGGGTTCGCCTCTGTATCCCATTCATTGAACTCTCCGACTACCGAAACTGCCTGTGCATGCGGTGCCCATACCGCAAAATACACACCTTTTTGTTTTCCGTCCTGTACCAGATGTGCACCCAGCTTCTTATAAATCTCGTAATGATTGCCCTGTCCGAAAAGGTATTGATCCAGCTCGCCTATTTCATACGGTTTCTTCTTTTTTTCAGCCATAATTACCCCTCGCATTCTGTTGCATATTTATAACAACATTATACTTTACAAAAGGGCAAAAAGAAAGAGTTTTGACAGTTTAGTTTGTCAAAACTCTTCCAAAATCTGACTTAAATTTTAAAATCTTCTTCTTTCAGAATAATTCTGTCAGAATCATCTGTTCCCTTACCAAATACTCTTCGTGCAAGGTGTTTTACATTTGCTTTCTGTGAATGAGCAATTGCTTCATCCATGATCTCTTTAACTTCTGCAACAGATACTGCATGGTCTTCTCTTTGCATTACATCGATACGGCTGTACAGTGCAAGGATTCCCATCTCATCCAGTTTATATCCATTCTCTTTCGCATATGTCTGACCGAATGTTACCAGTTCATCATTAATGAATACCGGAAGTTCCAGTTTCGAACTGAATTTCTTCTTGAATTCCGGATTAGCTGTCATCAGACGCTCCAGAGGTTTTCTCTGATCTTCCAGTACGAAAAGTAATTCACCTGTCTTCTTTTCCATCAGATAATTAAGTTCTTTTACCGTTCTTGAATTCAGCTTGCCAGCATGTTCAATGATGATTGCTCCTCCACGAAGCTTCTGGATGATATTCGTAAGTTCTTTCTTATTCAAAGACTCACCTGTAACGATCGCTACTTTACCCTGTTTCAGATTTCTCTGTTTCTGGATTGCTTTTACGATATCAACCGCAAGAACTGTTTTACCAGATCCTTTTCTTCCGATTACCAGAAGGTTTCCTGTCTTGGAAGTACCCTCTCTCTGGGCACGTCTGTCATTATCAAGAACCTCTACGATCTGTTCACTCATTCCTCTTACCGGAACGAAATATGAGAATAACTTCTTCTGTTCTTCCGTAAGTCCTGCCTTTAATCCGATTTCACTCGTTGCACTCAGATCATATCTTCCTGTTACAACGAATCCGGTATCAAATGGAACTCCACCTTTTGACTTTTTAATTCTTGCCTGGATCTCTTCTTCGGATGGCTCTTCAATCTCTAATTCTTCTGTGTCATCCTCATCTTCGATCTCTTCTTCGTCAAAATCTTCTTCCTCAAAGTCTCCTTCATCAAGATCCTCTTCCTCAAAGTCAGCTTCGTCAAAATCTTCCCCTTCAAGGTCTTCGCCAAAATCTAGCTCTTCGTCATCGTCGATCTCTTCTTCGTCGAAATCCTCTTCGTCCATATCTTCTTCAAAGTTGCCTTCGTCAAAATCGGTTTCTTCATCATCTATGTCTTCAAAGTCGTCTTCGTCAAAATCGGCCTCTTCAAGTTCTTCCTCGTCAAGATCTTCTTCCTCAAAGTCAGCTTCGTCAAAGTCTTCCTCGTCGAAATCTTCTTCCTCAAAGTCGCCTTCGTCAAAGTCTTCTCCTTCAAGATCTTCTTCCTCAAAGTCGGCTTCGTCAAAGTCTTCCCCTTCAAGATCCTCTTCCTCAAAGTCGGCTTCGTCAAAATCACCTTCCTCGAAACTGCTTCCATTCATATCCAGTCCGTCAAGCTCATCTTCGATTCCTTCTATGAAATCTTCATCCATTCCCGGACCGTCTTCAAGTTCTTCCTCATAAATCTCATCTTCGGAATCTTCATTTTCACTCTCCATCTCTTCCATCAGACGGACAATGTCATCCGGTATTCTCTGTGTATTTCTTTCAGATTCTTTCTCGTCGGCTGCCTCTTCCTCAGCTTTTCTTGCTGCCTCTTCCTCGGCCTTTCTTCTGGCCTCTTCTTCGGCTGCTTTTCTTGCTGCCTCTTCCTCGGCTTTTCTTCTGGCTTCTTCCTCAGCTGCTTTTCTTGCTGCTTCTTCTTCAGCCTTTCTTCTGGCCTCTTCTTCGGCTGCTTTTCTTGCTGCCTCTTCCTCGGCTTTTCTTCTGGCTTCTTCCTCGGCTGCTTTTCTTGCTGCCTCTTCCTCAGCTTTTCTTCTGGCCTCTTCTTCGGCTTTTCTTCTGGCCTCTTCTTCGGCTTTTCTTCTGGCTTCTTCCTCAGCTGCTTTTCTTGCTGCCTCTTCTTCAGCTTTTCTTCTGGCCTCTTCTTCGGCTTTTCTTCTGGCCTCTTCTTCAGCTTTTCTTCTGGCCTCTGCTTCAGCTGCTTTTCTTTCTACTTCTTTGCGCTCTTCTTCCTGACGGATTCTTGCCTGTTCTCTTTCCTTCTGGAGACGCTCCTCATCTTTGGCTTTCTGCTTTGCAATCGCCTCTTCATGATCTTTCTGTTTTGCTTCCCATTTCTGAAGGATATCATCGATCATCATCTGACCGTTTGCCAGGATTTCATCCTCGCGCTCTTTCATTGCTTCTTCTTCAATATTAATACCGCTTGCAACAGCAACACCCTGTGCCAGAGCTTCTTCTAATGTGGCCCCCGTAACTACCTGTTTGATTGCTGATGTATGCTCTTCAGGTGTCTCAACAGATGCTTCCGGTTCTTCTTCTCTATACATCGGAGTCTCTTCCACTGCTGCAGTTGCTTCCGGTACAACTTCCTCCGGTACGACATCTGCCTGTGCGGCTTCCTCTGGTATTTCAAACTCTTCCTGCATCGGAACCGGCTCCGGCGGAATCTCCTGTACTTGTGCATCATCTATTCTCTGCACCGTACTTTCCTGTACCTCTTCTTCAGAACCTTCATCATATTCATTCTCATCGTCAACTTCTTCCAATGTTGACTCCGTCTGTTTTACAGGTTCCGGCTGCTTCTTTACTGCTCCCGGACGGCTGTCATATTTTTCCTGCTGAAGCGGCGTCAGTGGCTTATACTTCATCTTAAGTTCCATCGCCAGGTATACATACTTTCCTTCGCTGAACCAAAGAATCAGGTCATCACATTCTTCCAGACATTCCGCAGTCATTCCCGCCTCATCATATAACTTGGCAAGTTCATATGCCCATTTTTCAATATATTCCGCTTTTTTAAATTCTTCCAACGCCGCAATCTGATCCGAAAGTGCTGCTCCCTGAGTTCTCAGGATCTTATACTTCAGGATATATTGATTCGGGTCTTTTGGCGCCAGCTTAACAAACTCTTCATAACAGTCTGTCGCTTCTCTGATATCCTTAATCTTTAATGCCAATGTACCTAATCGATATACGATTTTACGGCTTCCCGGTGCTCTGTCAAATGCCAGGAATAAGATATCTCTCCCTTTCTTAAATTCTCCGTTATATTCATAAATCTCACTTACCGTATTAAGCATAGAAGCGTTCTTTACTCTTCGCCAGTCTATACTTTCAGCAATATCCATTGCTTTCTGGTATTCCTTTTTTTCCAGATGATCAAGCATCTGCTCGGTCTTTACCCTATATTCATATTTATCCAATATTTCTCACCTCAAATATTTATTTTAAAAAAGCGTATTTCCCTACAATTTTACTTATATAAGTTTATCATATGACCTGTCTATTGTCAAAATATCCGGTTAAATATGTTAAAAAAATATTACAAAAGTTACAAAAGTTTATAATTTATTGTCGGCAGCTTCTTCCGAATGCATGGCAATACCGAAAACCTGCCACTGGCAGCTCCTTACGAACGCATGGCGATAAAAAAACAGCCATCATAATTCTTTTTATTATGATGGCTGTTACATATTCAATTTTATCATATACTTTTCATTTGTTTCGGAGAATTAATTATTATTTTATTCCCTGACGCCTTTTTATGTATTTCAATGATCTTTTACTCATTGTCCTACATGTTCATTCAAATCTACTATTCATGTTTCTTTACACATTTTAATAATATATTTAAATATATGGTATTATGTTCAATATGTTTACAGTTTTTTTATTTTTATTATCCGGTTTTATTTTCTCCGTTTATTTTTATTATTATCTGAATCTCCTCTACCGGCCTTTTTATCTATTATTATAAAGGCTTACTCTATGGGAATTTTTAACTGTCATACCACTAACATATTGATTCGATGATTCTACTGTGTCCATTGGATTAAGCCTCCTTTTCATAAATTTCCAATCAACATATCTCACCGACATATGAAATATTTTTTATCCTTATAAACTTTTTTCATTCTTTATACACATAAGATATAAATGATATTTATTACCTTGTCTCTTTCATTAAGATTATTCCTATATCCCCGTGATATCATTTTATAATCTTACTTCATCCATTCTCTATCTTTACAATATACTTTACGATATCTAATATTCGATGCATTACCAAATACTTTATACCTATATATGCATTTTAGATTTCTAAATGAATCGAAACTCTGATAATAAAAATTCTCTTATAAAATATATGCTATAGAATTTTCAAGATTCCCTTTCTCGTCAGGAGTCCTTTTTGTTTATTTCGGATTTCCTTTGGATTGATTACATAATATCATCCGCATTTTGTTTTGTCAATACTTTTTGCGATTATTTTCTTTTATTTTTCATTATTTTATTTTTTACGTTAAATTGTCTGATTTCTATATATTTATTTTAATGTTTGCACAATACTATACAGTTTCTCTGTAACCATATTTGTCAACATATCACCTTTTCAATTGTTAACCACGTCAAATGTGTAGTTGACATTTTGCACATTTCATTTTATACTGCTTTTATATTTTGATATGAATCTAAAGGAAAGGAGTTCTGCCAGCCGGCAGACAATTACTACTATGAATAACACAGCAAACAGCACAACAACGAAAAGACTCTCCACCCGTAAACTGGTTCTGATCGCCCTGATGACTGCGATCACCTGTATCTTCGCTCCTATGGCGATTCCGATCCCTGTCAGTCCGGTACCGATCAGTCTTACCAACCTGGTGATCATGATCAGTATCTATGTACTTGGATTTAAAGATGCAACGATCAGCTATATCGTATATCTGTTACTTGGCCTTGTCGGTCTTCCTGTATTCTCTGGTTTCACCGGTGGATTAGGTAAGCTTGCAGGTCCTACCGGCGGATATCTGATTGGTTTTATCTTCCTCGCACTAATCGCAGGACTGTTCGTTGACAAATTTCCAAAGAACAGAATCCTGGCCGTTGTCGGTATGCTCATCGGTATGGCGATCACTTATATCTTCGGTACAGAGTGGCTTGCAATTCAGTTAAAAATGTCCTTTGTTGCAGCACTTTCTGTCGGAGTTATCCCTTATCTTGCCGGTGACGCAGTGAAGATTATCATTGCGATCATTGTCGGACCTGTGCTTCGCAGCCGTCTGAGTCATATGCAGTAACAGTTACATCTACAGAACTTGCCACTGGCAGCTTCTCTTGCATACTTTGGTATCTAAAAAACACACAATACCGATTATATGATTCCTTCTGTTTCGGTATTGTGTGTTTTATTTTCCCTTCTGGAACCTCGACTATAAAACTTCCGGTTTTACAATATAATATCTCCCGTTTTCTTGCCGGTATCCATATCATAAGCCTCGATAATATTTCCACTGATCACGTATAATGTATCTTCTATATAAATCCCCCGGATACCTTGCGAAGTATTTCCACTAATCTCTTCTTTCAGGATTGTTTCAAACTTTTTCTCTTTTCCATTATAAGTCAGCAGGCAGTACGTTTCCCCATTCTGGCTATAGCCGGAGAACCCGATCCTATTTTTCTGCTGATCGGCCAGAACAGATTTGTAATCGTATGCTGCATTTGTTCCATACAGATCATCCAATACAAGGGTTGATTCTTCTTTTACATCCGTTCTGTCGGTAATATCGAACATGGTGATTTTTACACCTTCCGACACCCCTGATTCTTCATCGGTTGACATGCCGATTCCAAGTAATTTATCTTCTCCATAGAAATGCAGATATTCTGAAAATCCCGGGATTTTTAATTTGCCGAGGATCTTTGGTTTCTCCGGATTGGACAGATCCACGCTGAACAACGGGTCTACCTGCTCATATGTCACGAAATATCCTGCCTCTTTCATGAATCTTGCAGAATAGATGGATTCCCCTTTTGCCAGATTCTCGATAGAACTGATCTTATCCAATTTCTTATCTAAGATTGTTACCAGATTTTCATCATCATTGGTTGTAAATAATCTTAAGTTCCCTTTATATTCATCCAGTGAAAATGTATCATTCAGATATCCTTTTACTTTTCCCTGAGCTACGGCCTTTAGCTTGCCCTTTCTATAAGAAATCTTGCGAAGTGTCGTCACAGTCTGATTATCCTGCTGCCATTCTGATTCATAATAGTAGATATTTTTTCCACTTACATACATTTGACCGCCTTCGGAGAGAATTGCCTTATTATCCACTGTTTTATCCGGTTTGCTGATGTCCATGGAACTGATCACTTCATACATTGTTCCACAATTCACCGGCGGCAGACAGATACTGGTCTGGCTCATCTCTTTGCCATTCACCAGAGGCACATAGGTGACCGGTTTATCTTTGACCACGTCGCCACCTGTATAGTATTCACTGAACAGATACAGATATCCGTCTGCCATACGAGACGAATTGTAAGTACCACTCTGCGTTACCTCGCCTTCTTTTACCGGCTTTTTAATATCACGGATGTCATAAGTGACCGCCGCTGTTTTAGTCTGATTCCAGGTATCTGTGTTCATCTGCTTTTTGTTACTTTTATCTGCACATTCTTTCTGACATACAGCCACCAGTTTCTTTTGATCTGTATTTACATAAAACTCCTGTATTTTGTATTCTTTTCCAAGCGTAATCTCGCTGTATTTTTCTATATTCGTTCCGCTGTTTCCTACGTCTACAATATCGATGGTCCGGCCATTATCTTCCCGCACATATAGATAAGTCCCGTCTGTTTTGGCAATATCTCCTTCATCTACACCAGACTGTCGTACATTGGTCTGTGAATAACTGCCATCTGCTGTTGCCACACCGGTATCTGCCGAGGCCGCTTCCGTTGAAGACGCCGTTGATCTTCCTGTTGAAGCCGAATCCTCTACGGCTGCTGTTTCATTTACATTTCTTGCATACATTGCAATACCGGAGTTATCTTGTGAACGTTTGATATATTTATAGATTTCGTCATAACTTTGGGCTGTCCTGATCTTCTTACTGTCGCTGATCTTCTTTACTGTATTACTATTTCCTGCACTGCTGCCTGCATTGCCACCTGACACATCCGGAGAATTTATCGCTCCTTCATGCATCCTTCCATACTGCCACACTACAGTTCCCGCCACAACTGCCACGCAGGCCGCCGCTACAAGCCCGATTTGATACGGACGGAAATGTTTCTTCTGTTTTTTCTTTTCCAATAATTTATCTATATTCTCCGATCTCAGACTATCCGGGACTTCTGTATCTTCTGACATTCTTGAAATCTGATCTAGGATGTCCTGTTCACAATATTCTTTATGTTCATTCTCGCGCTTCATACCTTCTCACTCCCTTCTTTCCTTCTCATCTTCGCCGTAACTGCCCAGCACACATTCCATCTTCTTAAGTGCCCGGCTCCGCTTCGACCGTACCGTGTTCGGATTCAGCCCCATCATCTCACCGATCTCCTGACTGCAATACCCGCCAAATACGGATAATCCGACTAATATCTGTTCCTCTTCCGACAGCACAAAGAATGCTTTCTTAACATCGATTGCAAGATCATAATCCGGTGCTGTCGCTTGTTCCGGAAGTTCTTCTTCTCTTCCCGGTGTTTCTTTTAACGCTTTCTTCAATCTCTTCTTACATTTATTCGTAAGAATTGTAAATATCCAGCTTTTGAATGCTTCTTCTTTTTTTAATTTATGTATGTTCTCGTATGCTGTGATAACCGCCTCACTCACCGCATCTTCGGCTTCCTGCGGATTCTTCATCAGGCACAGTGCGTAACGGTACAGATCACGGTAGACAGTCTCGTACATTTCCGAGAATTTCTTTATACTGCATTTCATATCGTGTCCTCCCTCAGATATGAGTTTTCATGGTTTTTCTTTCTTTTCTCTATCATCTACATATATAAGAGTCTTTTACTCCAGATTCTGTTGCACTAAATTGAAAGTTTTTCTATCTTACATTCATGTTCCTTTGAGTCCTTCCAATAACCGATTCCAATTGCCAGAATGTCACCCGTGTATACTTTGTCATCACCCAGTTTTCCCTGAAAACGTAACGCATAACCCTTTTCTTTGATCTGACGCACTGCTGATTCTGCCGTATCATCAACCTTTAGATCTCATCATATGGACCAGAATTTGTCCAATAATTTCCCAGATTATTATTTGATAATGCCAGGACAACCGATCTTGGATTATAAATACGTTCTCCACTTTTCGTATAATACCCGTCATACCAGACCTTGAGATCATCCCTTCCAATCTTCGGATTCACCGTATCCGCAAGATACTTCTCATATAGCCCGTCTACTTCCTCTTCTATAAATCCAAATATTTTTTCCAGCATCAATGTCTTATCAATAAAATATCGTGACTTCGTCTCCCCTTCGTACAAAACATATGGTGCTCTACTGTTAAGATAAAATCCCATCTTTGTGTCTTCTTCCGGTAACACTGCTTTTTTCCATCGTTCTCTTTTGTTTTCTTCCATCCATTATCCTCCACTTGCAATTCAGGAGGATCTATACTTTTTCAGAAATCCTCCCGCTCATTTTAATATGTTGTGAATTTTAAGCATTGAAAATCTCTGATATGTATTTCGCTTGAATATAGAAACAGTTTTTCTGCTTTAGAAAATATAGAAATATAATGCTTGGATATATTCTAGCATAAGGCACTCAGGTTGTATATAGTAAATTTAATTTTATTTTTCATACGCCTATTTTATTATGACGTCAAAAAACTCCTCAAAATCCCGACAAATCTTTCATGTCTCAGAATTCTGAAGAGTTTTTATTTGTTTATATTGGAGAGAAAAAAGGTTATTAAAATAATTCTAATTTATTTGTTCACTTTTTTATAAAGTTCGATCATTTCTTCTGCCAAAACCTTGAATATTTCCGTACTCATCATCTGGTCTTCTGCATGTGCAAGGATGAGACTCATCTTCGCGTCTTCACCGGCCGCTTCTTTCTGCACCAGATCTGTACATCGTCCTGTCCCAGGAACATTCCGACTTCTACGATTGGTACAGGAATCTCCTTGGTAATCGGCACTGTCGTAAATACATAATGGACTTTTGAAAAATCAAAACTTTCCGGGCTGTCTATCAGACCTCCCGGAGTGTTTCTATCTGTCTTATTTTCTGTCTTTCTTATTCTCTATCTACCTTATTCTCTATCCTCTATAATAATTGATCAGGCATCCTTTTAAGATAATCTCTCTCTCCGCATCCGTCATATCACCGAGCTTCAGAGTGATCTCTTTCAAAGTATCTCCAACCACATACGCCTTAATTTCAGCACTCTTATCCTCGATTGCTTTTCTGATCTCCGGCACGAAGATATAATCACCGTTCTTGAAGCTTAAGTTCTCATGATCTTCCTCTGTAATAAATGGAAGCATACCCCAGTTGATCAGGTTCGAACGGTATCTCTTGGTTGCGTATTCGTTCGCAATATTTGCCCAGCCGCCGAGTACCTTCTGGCAGGATGCTGCCTGTTCTCTTGCGGAACCGTCTCCCGGTTTTACTGCGAAGATCGTGCTTCCGATTCCAAGGTTGCCTTCTCCTGCTTCCGGATACGTCTTGCGTACTTTTGCCATAACTGGTTTCAGTTCGTCTAATACTTCTAACGGACACTGTCCTGCCTCGATTGCTTTCTCGGCTTTCTGCACTTCTTTTGCACGGCCTACATAAGCAGGGTCTTTTCTGGATAATGCAAATTCTGCAAGTCCCAGAGGATTTGATCTATAAGAAGATGTCTCTCCTGACGGAATCAATTCGTCTGTTGTTGTAACCGGATCGTGGATCTCGGATACTACTTTCAGGAGTAAGTTCTTCGGAAGTGCTGCCATTGCCGGCCAGTCTTTGATGTTCGGTCCGAATTTGATCTCTACAGATGGATCTGCTACGCCGTGGCTGTCGAAGACACGGTTTGCGTAAATATTTTTGTCAAAGTGATATTTCTGTCCTTTGTATTCCACATCCATGTCAGTTGCAGGTGTAAGGAATCCCTTATTTGCTGCTGTTGCTGCGATGGAACGTGCATCCATAAGTGCAACGGATGCGATCTGTCCGCTCTGAAGCTTAGAGCCTTCACGGTTCGGGAAGTTTCTGGTTGAGTGACGGATGGAGAACGCATTATTGGCAGGTGTATCTCCGGCACCGAAGCAAGGTCCGCAGAATGCTGTCTTCACGATCGTTCCCGCTTCCATAAGGTCAGCAACTGCACCGTTCTTTACAAGTTCCATGTAAATCGGTGTACTTGCCGGATATACGCTGAATGTAAATTCATCAGAACCAATGTAATGTCCTTTGATAATGTCTGCTGCAGCACAGATATTTTCAAATCCACCACCGGCACATCCTGCGATGATTCCCTGATCCACATATAACTGTCCGTTCACAATCTTATCCTGCAGAGAATAATTAACTGCTCCGTCCAGGCTTACGAGAGCTTTCTGCTCTACATCGTGAAGAATGTCTTTTAAGTTCGTTCTTACTTCGTCAATCGTGTACACATTAGACGGATGGAACGGCATTGCGATCATTGGCTTGATCTCGCTTAAGTTCACATATACCATACCGTCATAGTAAGCAACAGCTCCAGGATTCAGCTCTTTATAATCTTCGCTTCTTCCGTGAATGTCGTAAAATTCTTTGATCTTGTCGTCAGTCTTCCAGATAGATGACAGACAGGTGGTCTCGGTTGTCATAACATCGATACCGATACGGAAGTCAGCGCTTAATTTGCTTACACCAGGTCCTACGAATTCCATTACTTTATTGTTAACATAGCCATTTCCAAATGTTGCACCGATGATCGCAAGTGCTACGTCCTGTGGTCCGACACCTTTCATTGGTTCGCCGTCTAAGTAGATTCCGACTATGCCCGGCATCTTGATATCATAAGTCTTATTCAGAAGCTGTTTTACAAGCTCCGGTCCGCCTTCTCCCATAGCCATGGTTCCGAGTGCTCCGTAACGGGTGTGGCTGTCTGATCCTAAGATCATCTTGCCGCCGCCGGCTAACATCTCACGAGCAAATTGATGGATGACTGCCTGATGAGGCGGTACATAGACTCCACCGTATTTCTTCGCGCAGGTAAGACCAAACATGTGGTCATCTTCGTTGATGGTTCCTCCAACCGCACAAAGTGAGTTATGACAGTTCGTAAGTACATAAGGAATCGGGAATTTTTCAAGCCCGGATGCTCTGGCCGTCTGAATAATTCCGACAAATGTAATGTCATGGGACGTCAGCTTATCGAACTTGATCTGCAGACGATCCGTATTTCCTGAGGTATTATGCGCTGCCAGAATGTTATATGCCATCGTATTCTTTGCAGCTTCCTGTGGAGTCACATCTTTACCTGTCTTTGCAGCAACTGCTTCTTTTTCTTCCACAATCTCTGTTCCATTCAGTAAATAGACTCCCTTGTCATATAATTTCAGCATGTTTTGTCCTCCTACTATCGTGTTATAAATATATTGAAATGTCTGAATTCAGACACTTTCTAACAAAATTACTGTTTCATATATTTCATATGATCCGCTACCATCATAGCAATCTTGAATGTCAGTGCATCATCAAATACACGAACATCCAGTCCAGTCTTCTTCTGAATCTTCTCCAGACGGTACACCAGTGTATTTCTATGCACATACAGGCGCCTTGCCGTCTCTGATATATTCAGATTATTATCAAAAAATGTATAAACAGTCGTCAGTTCTTCTTCTTCGAAAATGTCTGCTTTGCCATCTTCGAACACTTCATTCAGGAACATCTCACAGAGTGATGCCGGAAGCTGATGGATCAGACGCCCGATCCCGAGTTCATTGTATGCAAGAATTTTCTTCTCTACATAGAATACTCTTCCAACCTCCAGTGCCATATCTGCTTCCTTATATGATCTGGATACATCCTTTAACTCCTCTACAATTGTTCCATATGCTGCTCTTACACTTACCATAGCTTCCATGTTCAGTGTTGTGACCAGCTCTTTGGCGATCTGTTCTACCTGCGGATAGTCATCGGTCGACTGCAGTGATTTTACCAGAATGATATGTTTTTCATCAATTGCGGTTACGAAATCCTTCGTTCCCGTCGCATACAGACCTTTCAGGGTTTCCTGTACCAGAATGTCTCCTTCATTTTTCGGTTCGATTACAAATACAACCCTCTTAATTTCTGCCGGAATCTTCATCTTCTTTGCCTGATTATAGATATCGACCAGAAGCAGGTTATCCAGAAGCAGATTCTGAATGAACCGGTTCTTATCCATCCGTTCTTTGTATGCATAAAGAAGATTCCTAAGCTGGCTTGCTCCCATGCGCCCCGCCAGTTCCATACCATCTGCATTTCCCTTCAGCATCAGTATATAAGTCGGATCACTGTCCTCATAGATGCGGAACATTCCCATCTCATCCAGGATCATCTCATCCGGCTCTTCTTCATCATCACGGAAATCCTGAATCTGAAGCTCATACTCGGTCAGATTCTCATTCGTCCTTACAAGACAAAGTCCCTGCATATCCCATATTGCACAGTCAAATCCGGTGATCTCCCTGATATCCTGCGCTGTTTTGTGTAATATCTGATTTGATAACACTCATTGTCCTCCATTTCCTGTCCGCAATACTGTTCTTTGTGTCATCTTGCATACTTGTATACATTTTAACACGCTAACGAACTGCATTATGAATACATTATAACAGATAATAACGCTTTAACAAAGTAAAATTTTATTGTCTGCATAAAAAATGCAAAAGACCGGACGCTGTCTCACGCCCGGCCCCTCTTATATTCATCTGTTCCCCACGATTACCGCGGTCTTTATTCCTATCTGTAATTACAGACTAGTTAGTGATTGTAACCTGTGTCTCTTTATCAAATACGTGAATCTTCTCAGCATCCAGAGCAAATTTCACATGGTCACCTGTTCTTGCTGTTGTTCTAGGATCAACTCTTGCTGTCATGCTTGATCCTTCATAGTCAAAGTATAAGAATACTTCTGCACCAAGCATCTCATATACACGGATCTTAGCTTCGATCACTGTATTAGGAGAAGTTTCGATGAACATCTGCTCATCATGTACATCTTCCGGACGGATTCCGAGAACAACTGTCTTTCCTGCATATCCACCTTCGATCAGCTTCTTAGCTTTTGCCGGTGGAAGTTCGATCTCTGAAGGTCCTGCTACTAAGTATACTTTATCTCCGACAACTTTACATGTAGCGTCAACAAAGTTCATCTGTGGTGATCCGATGAATCCGGCTACGAACTGGTTGCATGGATGATCGTACAGAGTCTGTGGTGTATCTACCTGCTGAACGATACCTGCGTTCATAACTACGATTCTGGTTCCCAGTGTCATAGCTTCTGTCTGGTCATGTGTTACGTAGATGATAGTTGTACCTAATCTCTGATGTAATTTAGAGATCTCGATACGCATCTGTCCACGAAGTTTTGCATCCAGGTTTGAAAGAGGCTCGTCCATAAGGAATACCTTAGGATTACGAACGATCGCACGTCCCATTGCAACACGCTGTCTCTGTCCACCTGAAAGAGCCTTTGGTTTACGGTCAAGCAGTGGTTCCAGATCAAGGATCTTAGCTGCTTCACGAACCATTTTGTCAATCTGGTCTTTTGGTACTTTTCTTAATTTCAGCCCAAATGCCATGTTATCGTATACTGTCATATGTGGGTACAGAGCATAGTTCTGGAATACCATTGCGATATCTCTGTCTTTTGGCTCTACGTCATTTACCACTCTGTCTCCGATCTTTAATTCTCCGGAAGTGATATCTTCCAGACCGGCAATCATACGAAGTGTTGTAGATTTACCACATCCTGAAGGTCCTACGAAGATGATGAATTCTTTATCTTCAATCTCAAGGTTGAAGTCTTTCACTGCTTCAAATCCATTTGGATATGTTTTGTTAATGTGTTTCAATGATAAACTTGCCATTGCTATAATTCCTCCTGATTTATAATCATTTTTATTCCAGTCGTTATCTGTTTCGTTCTGATAAAAGTATATAAAAAAAGTTCAACCCGGGTAATACCCAAGTTGAACAATCTTTTTCTCATTTTCTATACAAGTTGACGAACAGCCTATAAAAGTGCCTGGTAAATATCTCTTTTTCCTACACCTCTGTCTTTTGCCACCTGTTTCATCGCAGATTTTTTGTCCATTCCCTGTCCGAGATAAAGTTCCATATGTTCTTCGATACTCATCTCTTCCCATCTGGCTTTTTCCTCATTGCGGATCTCTTCTCTGCTCTTTCCTTCGATCACCATGACACATTCACCCTTCGGCTCCTGTACATCATAATATACCAGCGCATCTTCGATCGTTGTGGCAAATACGGTCTCGTGCTTCTTCGTAAGTTCTCTGCAGATGCTGATACGTCTGTTACCGAGAGTCTCCTGAAGCGTCTTCAATGTACGGACCAGTCTGTGCGGTGCTTCATAAATGACCATAGTTCTCGTCTCATCTTTCAGTTCCTCCAGAACGGCCTGTCTTTCTTTCTTATCCGTTGGAAGAAATGCCTCAAATGCGAACCTTCTCGTTCCAAGTCCGGATATCGTAAGCGCCGTGACACATGCACAGGCTCCCGGAACAGCTGTAACCGTGATCCCTGCTTCCTGACACATCTTCACCAGTTCTTCGCCCGGATCAGAGATTCCTGGCATCCCGGCATCCGTGATCACTGCAATGTCCTCACCGCCCTGCAGACGTTCTACAAGTTTGTGTCCTTTTTCTATCTTATTATATTCATGATAGCTGGTCATCGGTGTCTTAATCTCAAAATGATTCAGAAGCTTGATACTGTTTCTGGTATCTTCTGCTGCGATCAGATCCACTTCTTTTAATATCCTCACCGCCCGGAATGTCATATCTTCCAGATTCCCTATCGGTGTTGCACATAAGTACAATGTTCCTGCCATCTCATACTCCTCCATCTTATGTTTGGTGCCTGCTCTGTATCTATCTGCCCGGTCCATCTGCTGCCATGGACTTTGCGCCGTGATATTTTCCTTACTTACGACGGACTCATTCCGTAGAGTGCAAGCAGTTCCTCCGTATAACTTCCATCTTTCTGATATACAACCAACGGCGGTTCTACCTGCATCCTCGGATTGCCGCCCTTCATTCCTTCGATCAGAACCATATTCGGTTCTTTATCTATATACGGATATACCAGCCGCATACGCTTCGGCTCAATTCCATACGCACACATCTTTGTCATGATCTCCGGAAGCCTGAACGGTCTGTGGACCATATAGAATCTTCCTTTGACTTTCAGTATCTTCGCACTCTCTCTTAAGATATCATCCAGTGTACAAAGTGCCTCATGTCTTGCAATATACAATGCTTCATTCTGATTCTTCAGTCCGTGGTCTCCGATCATATACGGGGGATTGGTTGTAATAACCCCAAAAGAGGCGGCTCCGAATATGGATGCTGCCTCCTTGATATCTCCCGTTACAA
>OLNG01000939.1_pt1 | contig 18744 bp, 20 predicted proteins | sample 1643091 | NCBI WGS metagenome assembly OLNG01 (sample SAMEA3136661, study PRJEB25190) | human gut metagenome | biome: human gut; feature: human-associated habitat; material: faeces | place: Austria | collected 2013 | reverse complement strand
CACCGCCCTCCGGAGGCGGGAGCGGCGGTTCGAATCCGCCCGGGTGTGTATGAATAACGAGTACTGATGTGTGGAGGAGATCTATGAAGAGAAGGTGGATTGTCCTCCTGCTTCTTTTTATGACGATAGGAGCAGCGGGGTATGGATTTACCAGAGAAGAAGCACAGAAGGTACAAAAGACAAGTTCGTTGAAGATACAGGCTGTTTATCTGGAATGTGAATCGGAAGAGGCAAATCCGCTTTTGGAAGATGCAGTTTTGGAAGTGAATCGGGCAGTGGAAGAACACTTTGCGAAGATGCAGGAAGAGACAGGCTATGTAGAAGCTTATCATAATCTGCATGTGTATACAAAGGAAGGAAAAGATGCGGATACATATGTGACATTTGTGACATACGATATGAAAATCCGAGGGATTTATACAGAAGTACCAGGACTTGCAACATTTTATGCAAAAAAAGAAAAGGACAAGATGCAGGTAATCTCAGATCCAAAAGAGAGTGACGTACAGAGATACATTGCAAGACTTACGAAACACCAGGATGTTCAGAATCTGTTCCGGAAAGTGAATGAGGAGTATAATGGAGCACTTCAGTCCGATGCACTTTTGCGGGAGGCGTTGAGCGAATTGCAGAATGCATATGGAAGCACGGAAGATAACGGTTAAATATTTTAGAAATAGAGAAGTATGCTGTCAGAAGCATGCTTCTTTTTTAAATTTATAGATTTGACAAGATTTCATCACAATTCGAACACATTTAAACGATACAATCTATTACAGAAATGAAGGAAAGGAGATTATTGATATGGAAAATCAATATACTTATTATAAACCAGAACCTGATGACATGAATGGTATGAACGAGGAAACGCCAAAGCCAAAGAAGAACCGAAAGGTGCCAAAACCAGTGAAACTTGTATGCGCCGGAGTTGCATTTGGTCTTGTGGCAAGTGTAACATTTCAGACAGGAAATTATGTGGGAACAAAAGTGTTCGGCACAACAACTACAAACGGTAAGACTGCCAAGACAGCACAGACAGTGGATGGTGCGAAACTAACAACATCATCAAGCAGTACAGGAACTTCCGATGTTGCAACGATTGCAAAGAATGCAATGCCATCTATCGTATCTATTACGAATATGAGCGTTCAGGAAGTACAGAGTTTCTTCGGAGGAACACAGCAGCAGGAGAGTACAAGTGTCGGATCTGGTATTATTATCGGCCAGACAGATAGCGAACTTCTGATCCTTACAAATAATCATGTAGTGGAAGGCAATGAAAAGCTTACAGTTTCTTTTGTGGATAATGAAAGTGTTGAGGCTAATGTAAAAGGAACTGATTCCACAAAAGATCTTGCAGTTGTGGCTGTCAAGATCAGCGATGTGAAAGATTCTACTATGGATGAAATCGCAGTTGCGACAATGGGAGATTCCAGTAAGCTTGAGGTAGGTGAACAGGTCGTCGCAATCGGTAATGCACTTGGTTATGGACAGTCTGTAACATCAGGTATCGTATCTGCAACGGAGCGGACACTGGACGGTTATGAAGGAGGTACTCTGATTCAGACAGATGCAGCAATCAACCCTGGTAACAGTGGCGGAGCACTTTTGAACTCTAACGGTGAAGTTATTGGAATTAATACCGCAAAAGTTGCAACAGACAGTGTAGAAGGTATGGGCTATGCTATTCCAATTTCTGATGCAAGCGATACGATCCAGAATTTGATGAATCAGGAGACAAAGACAAAAGTGTCTGAGGCAGAACAAGGATATCTTGGAATCCAGGGTGTAGATGTCTCGGATGAAAGTGCCAAGATGTATAATATGCCTACTGGAGTTTATATTTCCGATGTTGTAAAGAATGGTGGAGCCCAGCAGGCAGGTCTGACAAAAGGCAGTGTTATTACAGGACTTGAGGGAACCACAATCAGCGATATGAATTCACTGAAAGAACAGCTTCAGTATTATCGTGTGGGTGATAAAGTCAAGGTAACAGTACAGGTTCCTGGAAATAATGGCGAATATACTGAAAAAACTGTCGAAGTAACACTTGGAAGTAAATCATAAAAATGATATAATTGTCCCCATAGGAGGGACAGGACTATGTATACATTTGATGAAATTGAAAAGACAGACAGCGAAATAGCAGATGCGATTAAGGCAGAGATGGAAAGACAGAACTCACACATCGAGCTGATCGCATCTGAAAACTGGGTAAGTAAAGCAGTCATGGCGGCCATGGGAAGTCCGCTGACGAACAAATATGCAGAGGGGTATCCGGGAAAGAGATATTATGGCGGCTGCCAGTGTGTAGATGTTGTAGAGAATCTTGCCAGAGACAGAGCGAAAGAGTTATTTGGCTGTGAGTATGCAAATGTTCAGCCACATTCAGGAGCACAGGCAAACCTGGCAGTATTTTTTGCAATGCTGGAGCCGGGAGATAAAGTAATGGGGATGAATCTGGATCACGGCGGACATCTGACACACGGCTCACCGGTCAATATTTCCGGAAAATATTTTAATATTGTGTCCTATGGTGTCAATGAACAAGGCGTGATCGATTATGATAATGTAAGAGAGATCGCTTTGAGAGAAAGACCGAAGTTAATTGTCGCAGGAGCAAGTGCTTACGCGAGAACAATTGATTTTAAAAAATTCCGTGAGATTGCAGACGAAGCAGGCGCATATCTGATGGTGGATATGGCTCATATTGCAGGTCTTGTTGCAGCAGGACTGCATCCAAGCCCGATTCCATATGCTCATGTGACAACGACAACGACTCACAAGACTCTTCGTGGACCAAGAGGAGGTATGATCCTGTGTAACCAGGAGGCAGCAGATAAGTTCAACTTTAACAAAGCTGTATTCCCGGGAATACAAGGCGGACCATTGGAACATGTTATTGCTGGAAAAGCAGTATGCTTCAAAGAGGCATTACAGCCAGAGTTTAAAGAATATCAACAGCAGATTCTGAAAAATGCACAGGCACTCTGCAAAGGATTACAGTCCCGTGGCGTGAAAATCATTTCCGGAGGAACAGACAATCATCTGATGCTTGTAGATCTTCGCGATGAAGAGGTGACGGGAAAAGAGCTGGAGCGTCGTCTTGATGAAGCTCATATTACCTGCAACAAGAATACAATTCCAAACGATCCACGTTCACCATTTGTTACAAGTGGTGTAAGACTCGGAACACCAGCCGTTACAACAAGAGGCATGGTAGAAGAGGATATGGATGTGATTGCGGAAGGTATTGCACTTGTGATTAAGAGTGAGGATAATATTGAAAAAGTACGCGAGATGGTAAAAGGTCTGACTGACAAATATCCATTGATCTAAGAGATAGATAACAGGAGGTATTGATGATGAAGTGTCCAACATGTGGCGGACCATTGAAACCAAGCAAAAAAGATCCGGATTATCTGCTTTGCTATACATGTAAGAAAAAATTTAAAGTTCCACAGCATCAGGCGAAAGATGTGGCTCCGAAAACAGAGCGTATGTCTGCGAAGAAAGAGGCTGGTAGAAGAGATAGTGCGAAAAAAGATAGCGCAAGAAAAGAGAATGTAAAGAAGGAACGTTCTGTAAGAGAACAGAAGTATTCCAATATTCCGCCAAACGTGATAAGCGGGAACGCGAGATGAAAAAAGCGTATGATGACATGCTTTCTGTTGAGGAAGAGAAGGTGTCTAAAGCACCGATTATTATTCTTGCGATTGCAATTATCGTAGTGGCAGCAGTTATTGTGTATATGTTATTAAAGTAAGATGTAAAAGCTGAAAATTTTCTTTAGGAGCCTTTCCTGAATTTTTTACAGAAACTGAGATTAATATTTTGTTATAGAAACTGAGAGTGTGGATGATCCACACTCTCATTATTATTTTGCAGGAGACTGCGTATACTTTCGGAAGGTATCGTTGGACATTTTTGGCTAATTGAATTAAGAATTAAGATTTAAGATCAAATTCAGGATTAATTGCATAGAAGTTCTTACTATCCAAGTGATCCTGGATGATTCTGAGACTTTCGCCAAATCTTTGGTAATGTACGATTTCACGTTCTCTGAGAAAACGAATCGGATCGCAGACTTCAGGATCTTTTACAAGCCGTAAAATATTGTCATAAGTCGTTCGTGCTTTTTGCTCTGCTGCAAGGTCTTCATGTAGATCTGTGATAGGATCCCCTTTTGACTGAAATGTTGTTGCGCTCCAAGGTGTGCCGCTGGCTGCCTGAGGCCAAAGTGCTAACGTGTGGTCAACATAATATTGGTCGAATCCAGATTCCTTTAATTGTTCAGGTGTCAGGTCGCGGGTAAGTTGGTGCACAATGGCGCAGATCATCTCGAGATGGGCAAGTTCTTCAGTACCTATATCTGTCAGTGTTCCTGTTACTTCCTTATATGGCATCGTGTATCGTTGAGAGAGATATCTCATAGATGCGCCTAATTCTCCATCAGGTCCACCATATTGCGTAAGTATAATCTGTGCGATTTTTGGGTTTGTTTTTGTGATTTTCACCGGATACTGTAATCTTTTTTCATAATTCCACATAGACTAGCACCCTCCTTCCTGCCACGGCCACGGTGTATCAATCCATTTCCACTTATCAGCAGGAGTACACATGGTATCCAGTGTCAATGGACCATAATACTTTGCATATTCCTGAAGTGCCTGCATTCTTTGATTTTTAAATTCCTCGTAAAATTCTAAGGCTTCTGTGTTACATGGGTGAGTGTCCAGAAACAATTTTGTATCATCGCATACAAAACTCACAGTGTTGATCCAGTCCAGAAGCTCTGCTTTGCAAGGTCTGTTATCTGCCATTTTGACAACCTCCTATTCCACGGAAAGGTTTATCCAGATCCTGAAAAATGGTTCCTCTTCGTAATCCTTTTTCAGCCTCATAAATATTCCGCCATTTCGTCCACGGTACATAAGCCATAGTCACAGGCATTTGGTCTAATGCTATACCTGCACATAATTCTTGATTATTCATTTGCCGATGAGGCGTACTGCAGGAATCCTGGTAAGGCGTGTTACAGGGATCCTGACAAGGTATGTTGCAAGGATCCTGATATGGCATATCACAGAAAGTATCTGATTTCGTATTGTCTCGTCTGGAATCTGGCTGTCTCATACAACCTCTGGGATTTCCTGATGAGCGATAACGGTAATTTTGCATTTTCCATATTCCTTTCATAACTGATTGCACTATCATATTATGTTTCAATCTGAAAAACTGTGAATTTACTGTACTCATGAATTATCTGTTGTTTTTGAAAGCGTGTCCCGTTATAATAGAAACGATTGGAGAGTATAAAAAATGACAGAAAGAAAAAAGAAAAAAAGAAATACAAGGAATGTTAAGAGTACAGACCAGTATTTTGACTACAGTATGCTGGCTGTTCTGATTTTTTTGATTTGTTTTGGATTGGTAATGCTATTTAGTACCAGTTCTTACAGTGCCCTGATAAAACAAGGGGACAGTATGTTCTATTTAAAGCGCCAGTTGATTTTCTGTGTGGTTGGTTTTTTGGGAATGATAATCGTATCAACAATAGATTATCATTACTATATTAAATTGGCGAAACCGTTGTATTGGTTTTCAATCTTTCTGATGGCGTTAGTTAAGACGCCGCTCGGAAAGACGGTCAATGGAGCGAGAAGGTGGTTAAGGCTTCCGGGAAATCAGCAGTTACAGCCGGCAGAGATTGCAAAAATCGCAGTAATTTTGTTTATACCGGTAGTGATTATTGAACTTGGAAAAGAGGCAAAGACTCTGAATGGTATTTTGAAGATACTGGCCTGGGGTGGATTCAATGCCGCGTGCGTATATATTCTGACAGATAACCTAAGTACAGGTATGATTGTACTTGGAATTACATGTATTCTTATTTTTGTTATGCATCCAAAGACGAAACCGTTTCTGATGCTTGTTGGAGCCGGGGTGGTAGTGGTATCAGCCGGAGTGTTTATTTTGTCAAAGACTCTTGAGACAAGTACAAGCTTCCGACTTCGCCGTGTCATTGCATGGCTACACCCGGAAAAATATGCTTCAGACGGAAGTTATCAGACTTTGCAGGGACTGTACGCAATCGGTTCTGGCGGATTCTTTGGAAAAGGGTTAGGAAACAGTGCTCAGAAAATGATTATTCCAGAGGTGCAAAATGACATGATTTTGTCAGCAATCTGTGAGGAACTGGGAGTGTTTGGTGTTATTATGATCCTTGTGATTTTTGGATTGCTTTTATACAGACTGTTGTTTATTGCCCAAAATGCGCCAGATGTGTATGGTTATATGATTGTAACCGGAATTTTTGCTCATATTGCACTTCAGGTCATATTAAATGTAGCGGTTGTGACTAATGTTATTCCCAATACAGGAATTACATTACCGTTTATCAGTTATGGAGGTACGTCGGTTCTCTTCCTGATGGCAGAAATGGGAATAGCTCTTGGAGTATCAAGAAAAATTAAAATATAAATATTTCTTTTCTTTCTATTATAAATGTGCTATATTACTAATGTAGTATTAGAAACTACATATAATAGAAATGAACACGTGTCTTTGAGATATAGATAAGATACTAAGTCGGGAGGCAAGTATGAGTTATAAAGTGATTGTGGATAGTTGTGGAGAATTAACACCGGAGATGAAAGCTTCCGGTATTTTTGAGACAGCGTCATTGACAATAGAAGTAGGGGGACACCATATTGTAGATGATGAGACATTTGACCAGAAGCAGTTCTTGCAATACGTGGCAGAAGCAGCAGAATGTCCCAAGTCTTCTTGTCCATCACCGGAAAAATATATGGAAAAGTATGACTGTGATGTGGATCGGGTGTACGCAGTGACATTGTCAGCAGAACTGAGTGGTTCTTATAACAGCGCAGTTCTTGGCATGAATCTGTATCATGAGGAGCACGGCGAGAAGAATATCCATGTTTTTAATTCGTGTTCTGCATCGATTGGAGAGACGTTGATTGCGTTGAAGATTCGTGAATGCGAGGAGCAGGGTATGACATATGAACAGGTCATAGAGACGGTGGAAGCATACATCGAATCCCAGCATACATATTTTGTGCTGGAGACACTGGACACATTGAGAAAGAACGGGAGATTGACAGGAATTAAGGCGCTTGTTGCGACAGCTCTGAATATTAAGCCGGTCATGGGAGCTACTCCGGAAGGGACAATTTATCAGATCGGGCAGGGGCGTGGCATGAAAAAATCCCTTGGCAAGATGGCAGAAAGTGTGCTGGCTGAGCTGTCAGATCCGCAGAATAAGATACTTGCAATTTCCCATTGTAACTGCCCGGAACGTGCAGAAGCGTTTAAAGAGCTGTTGGTGAAACATGCAACATTTAAAGATGTGATTGTTTTGGATACGGCGGGGATCAGTAGTATGTATGCTAACGACGGCGGTATCATTGTAGTTGTGTAGGATTCGTAGGGCTCAGGCTTTGATAGTAAAATCTGGTTGTGCAAATGCGTGGGATGTGCTACAATATGAAAAGCGAACATAGACAAGGAGCATTTGAATTATGAGCCAGGCGAAAGTGGATAGATATAAAGAAGAAAAAGCAAACAGAAAGAAAGTCATGCGCAAGGAGAAGATTGCCAACAGACTTCGCAAGTGTGCGGTGGCAGTTGTAGCAGCAGCGCTTGTTGTGTGGATTGGATATTCTGCTTACAATATGTATGAGTCCAGCAGACCGGTGAAAGAAGCGGAAGTGAATTATCAGTCTGTAGATACATTTAATCAGGAGATTGCCAGTGCAGCAACAACAGCTGAGTAACAGATAGAGAGTATACAGATAAGAATTGAAATTGCATATTAGAAGATAAAAAAGAGAACTGAAGAAATTCGGTTCTCTTTTTTTGCACAAAACAGGAAAAAGTGCTTGAAATAGGTGGAAAAGTGTTTTACAATGGTTTTAAGTGGTAGAAAGTGGTGATGAGTGGTACAAAGTGGTGGAAATGTGGAGAATATCCACCATGGGAGAGAAGGTGAGTTTCATGTTGAAAGGAGAGTACAGTCATAATATTGACGCAAAGGGAAGATTGATCATTCCTGCAAAGTTTCGTGACGATTTAGGGGAGAATTTCGTCATAACAAAAGGAATGGAAAATTGCCTTTATGTATATCCGGAAGATGAATGGAACGACTTCGAAAAGAAACTCAATGCATTACCAACCACTACAGATAAGAAAGCCCGCGCTTTTGCCTATTTCTTTCAGGGAAGCGCAGCAGACGGCGAACTTGATAAACAAGGTCGTACTCTGATTCCTTCTGTGCTCAGAACCTATGCAAAACTTGATAAGGAAGTTGTGTTTGTCGGTATGGGGAAGCGTGCCGAGATATGGGACAAGGCCAGATGGGATGAAAAGAATGCTGAAGTGGAGCTTAACATTGAAGAGATTGCATCGGATATGGAAGCAAGCGGGTTCAGTATCTAGAGGGAGAAGATATGGAATTCAAACACAAATCAGTATTACTAAATGAGACAATTGACGGACTGAACATTAAGCCGGACGGAATCTATGTAGATGGAACGCTTGGTGGAGGCGGACATGCATACGAAGTGTGCAGACGTCTCGGAGAAAAGGGGAGTATTGTAGGAATAGACCAGGACGCTGCAGCAATTGAGGCTGCAAGTGCCCGATTAAAAGACTTCGGGGAGAAGGTTACAATAGTCCGGAGCAACTATTGTGATATGAAGTCAAAGCTCCATGAACTGGGAATTGACAAAGTAGATGGGATCGTGCTTGATCTGGGCGTATCATCATATCAGCTTGATACGGCAGAACGGGGATTCTCCTATCGGGAAGATGCACCTCTGGATATGAGAATGGATACACGTCAGAAGATGACGGCCAGAGACATCGTCAATGACTACACAGAAGCAGATCTTTACCGAGTGATTCGCGATTACGGGGAGGACAAGTTCGCGAAGAACATAGCTAAGCACATTGTGCAGGCACGCGCGGTGAAGCCTGTAGAGACGACAGCGGAATTGTCGGAGATTATCCGAGCATCAATTCCTATGAAGTTTCAGAAAAAGTCTGGACATCCTGCAAAGAGGACGTTTCAGGCAATACGCATTGAGTTGAACAGAGAACTTGATGTGTTACGCGATTCGCTGGACGATATGATCGATCTGCTGAATCCGGGTGGGAGATTATGCATTATTACATTTCATTCGTTGGAGGACCGTATTGTGAAGAGTGCGTTCCGAAAGAATGAAAATCCATGTACCTGTCCACCGGACTTTCCGGTCTGTGTATGTGGAAAAAAATCAAAAGGGAGTATTATAACAAAGAAGCCGATTCTGCCAAGTGAAGAGGAACTTGAGTACAACAGCAGATCTAAGAGTGCGAAGCTTCGTATTTTTGAACATTGCTAAAGTCGGCGGATAGATAATTGAGGTGAGTATTATGGCAGCGGGAAGAACCGTGCATACACAAAAGAATAGAGTGAACAGACAGGGACAGTATGTGTATGGCAATGTTGTGACAAAGCCGTCATATGAGCCACAGAGACGAACGAGTGCTCCAAAGAGAAAGAAGAATGTAAGCAGACGGGTCAGCCAAAATCGAAAAAAGGCTCTGGCTATGAACCGTGCTTATGTAACATTTCTTGCGGTGGCAGCAATATTTGCACTGATCCTGTGCGTGAATTATGTGCAGATGCAGTCAAGAATTACAAGTCATTCAAAAGAAGTAAGTTCCTTGCAGAAGGAGCTTGCAGATTTGAAGGAGCAGAACAATACGAAGTATAATTCAGTGATGGATTCTGTAAATTTAGATGAAATCCGAGAGAAAGCTATGAATGAACTTGGTATGGTATATGCGACTTCTGATCAGGTGATTGAATATGAAAGCCCTTCTGGAGATTATGTGAAGCAATACGAAGGAATTCCGGAGGATGGAGTACTTGCCCAGTCTGATAAGAATGCGAAATAGGTGATAGAATGGCAAGAAGACCAAGAAAAAACAAATTTCGAAAAAAATTTACAAAACTTATGCAAAAAAAGCTAGTATTACTCTTCGCGGGGATTGTACTGGCTTTTGCTTTATTGGTAGGAAGAATTACTTATATCAATGCTTTTAACGGGGATAAATATTCTAAAATCGTGCTGGATCAGCAACAGTATCAGAGTAGAACGATTCCATTTAAACGAGGTGATATTGTAGACCGGAATGGCACGAAGCTTGCAACAAGCCAGCGGGTATACAATGTGATTCTGGATGCAAAGGTCATGAACAGTGATGAAAAATATGTTGACCCGACAATTCAGGTGTTGGCAGACTGTTTTGGACTTGATAAAAGTGACGTGGAAGATCAAGTGGAGGAGAATCCGAACAGCCGTTATCTGATTATGAAAAAGGGTGTCAGTTATGAAAAAGCTCAGGAGTTCGAAAAGATAGATGAGGATGATGAGAATTATCCGAATGTCAATGGAATCTGGCTGGAAGAGGATTATGTGAGAACATATCCGTATAATACACTGGCCAGTGATGTGATTGGCTTTACCGTGTCTGGAAATGTGGGAAGTAATGGAATCGAGGCTTCTTATAATTCTATTTTAAATGGTACAGATGGCAGAGAATATGGATATCTGAGCGAAGATTCATCCTATGAAAAGACAGTGAAGGAAGCCCAGAATGGAGATACGGTTGTGTCAACAATTGATCTTCAGGTACAGAGTGTAGTGGAAAAATATATTACACAGTTCAACGAGGAGAACCGTTCCGGTACGACACTTGGAAGTAAGAATACGGCAGTTATGGTTATGAATCCGCAAAATGGAGAGATTCTTGCGGAGGCATCTTATCCGAATTATGATCTTAACAATCCACGTGATCTGACAAAACTACACACAGAAGAAGAACTGGCAGCACTGTCTGATGAGGAGAAAGTCAAAGAACTGAATTCACTTTGGAATAATTTCTGCATCAGCAGTGGATATGAGCCAGGTTCCACATTTAAACCGTTTACCATATCGGAAGGTCTGGATCTTGGAGTGCTGAACGGAGATGAAAGTTATGTCTGCAATGGTGTTCTTCACGTAGGAGACCATGATATTCACTGTAGTAACCGTGATGGACATGGAACACAGTCATTAAAAGTAGCTTTGGAAAATTCCTGTAATGTTGCACTGATGCAGATCGGTTCAGCAATAGGAAAAGAGCAGTTTGTAAGATATCAGCAGTTGTTTGGATTTGGACAGTCTACTGGAATTGATCTTCCGGGAGAAGCAGCAGGACTTTTATACTCACTAGAGGATATGGATTCCTCTACGTTGGCCACCAACGCGTTTGGACAGAACTTTAATGTTACAATGACTCAGCTTGCAGCATCGTTTTGTTCACTGATCAACGGCGGAAATTACTATGAGCCACATGTGGTAAAGCAGATTCAGGATGAAAATGGAAATGTGACGGAAAATAAAGATCCGGTTCTTGTAAGACATACCATTTCTAAGGAGACGAGTGATATTATCAAAGATTATATGCTTGGAGTTGTGGAAGAAGGAACAGCTAAGACTGCGGCAGTAGAAGGTTATGACGTTGGAGGTAAGACTGGAACTGCGGAAAAACTGCCAAGAGGAAATGGAAAGTATCTGGTCTCTTTTATTGGATATGCACCACAGGAAAATCCACAGGTCATGGTCTACGTTGTGATTGACGAGCCAAATGTGGATAATCAGGCAAATAGTAAACTGGCAACGACAATGGCATCTCAGATTATGACAGAGATATTCCCGTATCTCGGAGTAGAAAAATCTGCAGATGCTAAGGCAGCAGATGCAAAATCATCTGATAGCAGTGCGAGCAGTGACAGCAGTGGTGATACACCAGATGACATGGCAACAGAGTCCGGTGACGGAGAATAGCTATATTTGAAAATTAACAGGAAAAATTAAACATGAAAATGAATAACCTCGGAAGTGTCCTAATAAATTGATAAAAACAGCGCTTCTGAGGTTTTTTTGTATTGAGAAATAAAACATATAATAAAAGGAAAATTATGATTGTGTTTTTGGCGGCACTTTTGATGATTTTGGGTCTGATAGGACGAATGGTCTATCTGATGGTTTTTGATGCGGAGTATTATCAGAAAAAGGCGGAAGATCTTCACGAGCGGGAACGAAAGATTAAGGCAGCCAGAGGAGAAATTATCGATACGAATGGTACAGTGCTGGCAACAAACCGGACGGTGTGTACAATTTCGGTCATACATAGCCAGATTAAGGAACCAGAGGTGGTGATAAAAAAACTGAGCAAATGTCTGGGCATGGAGGAAGCGGAAGTTAGAAAGCGGGTGGAGAAGGTGTCTTCCATGGAACGGATTAAGACGAATGTTGATAAGGAGACAGGGGATAAGATACGGGAAATGGAACTTGCCGGAGTGAAAGTGGATGAAGATTTTAAAAGGTACTATCCGTATAATGAGCTTGCTTCGAAGGTGATTGGATTTACCGGTGGTGATAATCAGGGAATCATCGGACTGGAAGTGAGATACGAAGATTACCTAAAGGGGAGTAACGGCAGGATTCTGACAACGACAGATGCAAGAGGTATTGAATTGGAGGGTGTAGCTGAAGACCGGGTAGAACCGGTGGCAGGCAAGACACTTCAAATCAGTATGGACTATAATATTCAGATGTACGCCCAACAGATGGCAGAAAAAGTCATGGAAGAAAAACAGGCGGATAAGGTTGCGATTCTTCTTATGAATCCACAAAACGGAGAAATCCTTGCCATGGTAAATGTACCGGAATTTGATCTGAACGAACCATTTACGTTGAATCAGGATCAGGAAATTTCAGAAAAATCAAAAGAAGCTTTGAATCAGATGTGGAGAAATGGATGCATCAATGATACATATGAGCCGGGTTCCACTTTTAAAATTATTACAGCGTCAGCCTGTCTGGAAGAAAGGGTGGTATCTCTTTCAGATACATTTTCCTGTCCAGGCTACCGGATCGTGGAAGACCGGAAAATCAGGTGTCACAAAGTAGGGGGACATGGAGCTGAAACATTTGTACAAGGGATACAGAATTCCTGTAATCCGGTATTTATTGACATTGGACTGAGATTGGGAACAGGACGATTCTGTGATTATTTTGAACAGTTCGGGCTTCTTGGAAAGACGGGAGTAGATCTTCCGGGGGAAGCAGCAACGATTATGCATAAGGAAGAAAATATTGGTCAGGTGGAGCTTGCGACCATGAGTTTCGGTCAGTCCTTTCAAGTGACACCGATTCAGATGGCAGCGACCGTGAGTGCTCTGGTCAATGGCGGAAAGCGCGTGACACCACATTTTGGAGTCCGGATACTGGACAAAGATAAAGAGACAGTGCGGGAATTAAAATATGACGATGGAAAGCAAATCGTGTCGGAAGAAACTTCCAGGACGATGCAGGCATTGCTGGAAAGTGTTGTGTCAGAGGGATCCGGGAAAAATGCAAAGATCGAAGGATACCATATTGGTGGAAAGACAGCTACGTCTCAGACACTTCCAAGAAGTGCGAATAAGTATATTTCTTCTTTTATAGGGTTTGCACCGGCTGCCAATCCGCAGATTCTCGGCATGTGTGTCATTTATAACCCACAGGGTGTATACTACGGGGGGACCATCGCAGCTCCGGTGATCCGGGATATATTTGACAACATATTCCCGTATCTTGGCATTGAAAAAGACGTCGAAATGCAGTATACTAACTAAAGCAAAATGAACAAAAGAAATGAAGAGGTGTGTTATGGATTATACGATATTTTTACCGGTGATTATTGCATTTGCACTGAGTGCGGTTATGGGGCCTTTGATCATTCCGGTGCTGAGAAGACTGAAAATGGATCAGACAGAACGCGAGGATGGTGTGAAGTCTCATTTGAAAAAAGCAGGAACTCCGACTATGGGAGGAGTTATGATCCTGCTTAGTGTTGTGATCACATCCGTATTTTATATTAAAGACTATCCGAAGATTATCCCAATCTTGTTTCTGACACTTGGATTCGGTCTGATTGGATTTTTAGACGATTATCTGAAAGTTGTTATGAAACGTTCTGATGGTTTATATCCAAAGCAGAAAATGGCACTTCAGATTGTAGTGACAGCAATTTTTGCGTTTTATATGGTAAAGTACAGTGGAGTTTCTCTTGCAATGCTGATTCCGTTCTCTGGTGGAAAGTATCTGGATATCGGCTGGCTTGCGATTCCTTTGATGTTCTTTGTCGTGATTGGTACTGTTAACGGAACAAATTTTACAGATGGTCTGGATGGTCTTGCTTCAAGCGTGACTGTTCTGGTAGCAACATTTTTTACAGTTGTTGCAGTTGGAACAAAGAGTGGAATTGAGCCGATTACATGTGCAGTTGTAGGTGCATTGCTTGGGTTTTTATTGTTTAATGTGTATCCGGCAAGTGTGTTTATGGGAGATACAGGATCTCTGGCACTGGGCGGTTTTGTTGCGTCCGCAGCTTATATGCTCCAGATGCCGATTTTTATTGTGATTGTCGGACTCATTTATCTGGTAGAAGTATTATCTGTTATGATTCAGGTAACTTACTTTAAAAAGACAGGTGGAAAGAGATTTTTCAAAATGGCTCCGATTCATCATCATTTTGAATTATGTGGCTGGTCAGAAACAAGAGTCGTCGCTGTATTTTCCATTATTACAGCACTTCTGTGCCTGATCGCACTGATGGCCATGTAATGATGCCAAATCTCAAAAGTCCGAAGCACGAAGCCGAGGCATTACGTGAAGTAGAGAGAAAATATGAAAATACCGAATCGCGAGATTGGGTATGAATGCAGGAGGAAGATAAAATGGTAGTAGCAGGAAAGAAAGTGCTGGTATTCGGTTCTGGAATCAGTGGAATCGGGGCAGTGAAATTACTGGAAGAGAATGGAGCGGATGTGGTGCTCTATGACGGAAATGAAAAACTGACTGAAGCAGACGTGCGCGCAAAGCTTCAGGAAGGAAGCAAAGCCCGGATCATAATCGGTGCTTTTCCAGAGGAACTTCCAAATACGCTGGATCTGGTGATCTTAAGTCCGGGTGTACCGACAGATCTTCCGATTATTTTAAAGATGAAAGAAAAAGAGATTCCGGTTATCGGAGAAGTGGAACTTGCATATACATTTGGTAAGGGAGACGTACTTGCAATTACCGGAACGAATGGCAAGACGACAACAACAACACTTCTCGGTGAGATCATGAAGGCTTACCAGGATGATGTGTTCGTAGTTGGAAATATCGGGAATCCGTATACTGTTGCAGCAGATTTTATGACAGAGCATTCCATTGCCGTGGCAGAGATGAGTAGTTTTCAGCTAGAGAGTATCGTGTCATTCCGCCCAAATGTAAGTGCGATCCTGAATTATACACCGGATCATTTGAACCGGCATCATACGATGGAAGCTTATATTGCTGCTAAGGAGAATATTGCAAGAAATCAGACAGAAGACGATTATTGTGTTCTGAACTATGAAGAGCCGGTTATGCGTAAATTCGCAGAGACATTAAAGTGTCATGTTCTGTTCTTCAGCAGTCAGCATAAGCTGGAAAAAGGTATTTATCTGGATAACGATAAAATTATTTACAAGAATCCGGATGAAGTCGAAGTCTGCCATGTTGACGAACTTCAGATTTTAGGAACGCACAATTATGAAAATGTTATGGCAGCTGTATGCATGGCAGCTGTTTATGGCGTTCCGATGGAGACGATCAGGAAGGCAATTCTTGCATTTAAAGGAGTCGCACATCGTATAGAATATGTGGCTGAGAAAAACGGAGTTGTTTATTACAATGATTCTAAAGGAACGAATCCGGATGCCGCAATTAAGGCAATCCAGGCAATGCGCCGGCCGACAATCCTGTTAGGCGGGGGATACGACAAGGATTCCGAGTATACAGAGTGGATTAACAGTTTTGATGGAAAAGTCAAGAAACTGATCCTGATGGGTGCGACAAAAGAAAAGATTGCGAGAGACTGTGAAAAATGTGATTTTCATGATTATGTGTATGTGGACACATTTGAAGAAGCTATGAATCTTGCAGTGGAGATGGCAGAGCCGGGAGATGCAGTGCTTCTGTCTCCGGCGTGTGCAAGCTGGGGCATGTTCCCGAATTATGAAGTACGTGGAGATAAATTTAAAGAGATTGTAAATTCCTTATAAGGAGTGCGAATGGATTGACACGTATGGCAGCAAGAGGCAGATACGATTATACGCTCCTGACAGTACTGGGAATTCTGGTGCTGTCAGGTCTTATCATTCTGTATAGTACAAGTGCGTATAATGGGGAAGTGAAATTCTGTGACAGTTCCTATTATCTGAAAAAGCAGGTATTTGCGACTGGTCTTGGTTTTCTGGCAATGTTTTTTACTGCACAGCTTGATTATCACAGATTGAAGAACATAGCGTGGCTTTGTTACCTTGTGGCGCTGCTTTTGTCGATTGCTGTTATATTTGTGGGCAGGGAGTATAATGGTTCCAAGCGCTGGCTTGCACTTGGTCCACTGTCATTTCAACCATCGGAATTTGCAAAGGTTGCGGTTATTTTATTTCTGGCTTCTTACGTCACACGCAATGTGAAAAAAATGTACCGTATGCGGACATTGATAAAAGTCATGATAGTCGTGCTGCCGATAGTAGGATTGGTCGGAGCCAGTAACTTGAGCACAGCAATCATTATTCTGAGTATAGCAGTCGTTTTGATTTTTGTGGCGAGTCCAAAGTACGGGCAGTTTATTTTTCTGGGAGCGGCTGGGGCAGGATTTATGGGAATCTTTCTTGCTTTGGAGAGCTATCGGCTGGAACGGCTTGCAGTCTGGAAGAATCCGGAAGCTTATGAAAAGGGATATCAGACTCTGCAGGGATTGTATGCAATTGGGAGTGGAGGATTATTTGGAAGAGGGCTGGGACAGAGTATTCAAAAGCTTGGCTTTGTACCGGAAGCCCAAAATGATATGATTTTTTCCATCATTTGTGAAGAACTTGGATTATTTGGCGCATGTTTTATTCTGATGCTTTTTCTGCTTCTGATCTGGCGTTTTTTTGTCATTGCAACGCAGGCAAAAGATCTGTTTGGAGCATTGATTGCTTCCGGGGCAATGGCACATATGATGATTCAGGTCATCTTAAATATTGCGGTCGTGACCAATACGATCCCCAATACTGGAATTACGTTGCCATTCATTAGTTATGGCGGAACTTCAGTTGTATTTTTACTGGTAGAAATGGGGCTTGTACTAAGCGTCTCGAAAAATGGAAGTTACTGTGAAGAGGAGATTACAGAATAAGGAGCAGGGGTGAATGAAAAGGGAAGAATACCTGGACGACTATCAAGATCATGCAGAAAGACGTCCGAAAAAGAAAAAAAAGAAGAAAAAACGAAAACATAGAGTTTATGCTTTTTTTGTATTGCTCTTTGCCTTTTTAATTCTTGTACTTGGAATTTTTATTTTATTTCATGTCCAGAAAGTAGAAGTGAAGGGAAATGATTATTGCAGTACAGAAGAAATTGTAAAATCTGTTCAGAACGATAAATATTCGGTCAATGGGCTGTATGTGCTTGCAAAATATAAACTCGGTTATGGAAAACAGCCGGACTGTTTTGAAAGTATTAAGGTAAGCCTTAAAAATCCGTGGACGCTTAAGATTACAGTTCAGGAGAAGGAAAGAATCGGATATGTAATGGATTCAGATGGAAAGTATTACTATTTTGACCAGGATGGTATGGTCGTAGATGTAGAGGAAGCACCGGTAGATGGAATTCCGCTTGTAGACGGTATGGATCCGGATGAACTTAAGCTTTACCACAAATTGAAAAAGAAAAGTTCGATTATCTATCAGGAGATACTGGAAGCTACCAGAGAGATGAAAAAGTACGAGTTGTCTGTCACAAAGATTATGTGTCGTTCTGACAGAATTTATGTGTACATCGGGAATGTATGTGTGAGCCTTGGAAATGATGTCACTTCCGTGAAAGTTGCGCAGATTCCTAAGATTCTTGAAAAGCTGGAAGGAAAAGAAGGGCTGGATCTTTCGCTGGAAGATATTCCTGAAGGCGCTCTGGAAAATTTTTCTGATGAGAGTGACACAGCGACTTTTGATATTGGAGTTTTTCCAGAAGATGCAGGATAAAACAAAAAAAATTGAAAAAGTCATGAAATTCTATTGATATTTTGGACAAAAGTCTATATTATAGAAATATATATGGGTGTATAATGTATAATAAGGATAACAAAGGAGGAGAAACCCTTGCTAGAAATTAAAACCAACGAGTCAGAAGCAGCGGCTAAGATCATAGTTGTAGGAGTCGGCGGTGGCGGTAACAACGCTGTGAACCGAATGATCGACGAGCAGATCGCCGGTGTGGAATTTATTGCAATTAATACAGATAAACAGGCACTTCAGTTAAGTAAGGCTCCGACACTTTTACAGATCGGAGATAAGATTACCAAAGGTCTTGGTGCGGGAGCAAGACCGGAGATTGGTGAGAAAGCTGCAGAGGAAAGTTCCGAAGAGATTGCAGCAGCATTAAAAGGAGCAGACATGGTCTTCGTTACCTGTGGTATGGGTGGCGGAACAGGAACAGGAGCTACACCGGTTGTAGCACGTATTGCCAAGGAACAGGGTTCCCTGACAGTCGGAGTTGTAACAAAACCGTTCCGTTTTGAGTCTAAGACACGTATGAACAATGCTCTTGCAGGAATTGAAAAATTAAA
>OLNG01000915.1_pt1 | contig 19148 bp, 18 predicted proteins | sample 1643091 | NCBI WGS metagenome assembly OLNG01 (sample SAMEA3136661, study PRJEB25190) | human gut metagenome | biome: human gut; feature: human-associated habitat; material: faeces | place: Austria | collected 2013 | reverse complement strand
AACCCGTGACCTCCGCCTTACCAAGGCGACGCTCTACCGACTGAGCCACAGCAGCATTTCCATGAGCGGACATTTCTGTCGCTCACAGTTGATAATATTAACAGAAAAAGCATACCCTGTCAACAGGCAATTTGATTTTTTTGCCTTTGTGTTTTTTTACATTTATTTCTCGATATTTTTCTCTTGAAATCTTTTAAATCCGGCGTTTTTATGATATGATTAACCTTTAAAGAAACATTCAGGAGGGAAAGAGATGGAAAACGAAACCGTTTCTAAAAATTTTATTGAAAACATCATTGATAAAGACCTTGCAGAAGGTGTTTATGATACCGTACACACCCGCTTCCCACCGGAGCCTAATGGATACCTCCATATCGGACATGCCAAATCCATTCTTTTGAATTACGGACTTGCCCAGGAATACAACGGCAAGTTTAATATGCGTTTTGATGATACCAACCCTACAAAAGAAAAAAGTGAATTTGTAGAATCTATTAAAGCTGATATCAAATGGCTTGGTGCTGACTGGGAGGACAGACTTTTCTTTGCTTCTGATTACTTTGGACAGATGTATGAAGCAGCCATCAAACTGATCAAAAAAGGAAAAGCTTATGTCTGTGACCTGACTGCCGATGAGATCCGCCAGTACCGTGGAACTCTGACAGAACCTGGAAAAGAGAGTCCGTACCGTAACCGTTCTGTTGAAGAAAATCTCCAGCTTTTTGAAGAAATGAAAGAAGGCAAATATGCCGATGGAGAAAAAGTTCTTCGTGCCAAGATTGATATGGCATCTCCAAACATGAACATGCGTGATCCTGTTATCTATCGTGTTGCTCATATGACGCACCACAGAACCGGCGACACCTGGTGCATTTATCCAATGTATGACTTTGCTCATCCGATTGAGGATGCTATCGAGGGAATCACACATTCCATCTGTACACTGGAATTTGAAGACCATCGTCCGCTTTATGACTGGGTCGTTCGTGAGCTGGAATACCCACATCCGCCGAAACAGATTGAATTTGCGAAACTGTATCTGACCAACGTCGTAACAGGTAAACGTTATATTAAGAAACTGGTTGAAGACGGAATCGTAGACGGATGGGATGATCCACGTCTGGTTTCCATCGCAGCTCTTCGCAGAAGAGGCTTTACACCGGAATCCATCAAAATGTTCGTAGATCTCTGCGGTGTCTCCAAAGCAAACAGCTCTGTAGACTATGCAATGCTTGAGTACTGTATCCGTGAAGACCTGAAATTAAAACGCCCTCGTATGATGGCAGTTATGGATCCAATCAAGCTCGTGATCGACAACTATCCGGAAGGACAGGTTGAATATCTCGATGCTCCGAATAACATGGAAAACGAAGCACTTGGAACCCGTAAGATTCCATTCAGCGGTGAATTATATATTGAACGCGATGACTTCATGATCGATCCACCACGTAAATATAAGAGACTTTTCGTTGGTACAGAAGTGCGTCTGATGAATGCTTATTTTGTAACCTGTACAGGATATGAAGCAGATGATGACGGTACAGTACGAGTTGTACATTGTACTTATGATCCGGCAACAAAAGGCGGAAACGCTCTGGACGGACGTAAAGTAAAAGGAACGATTCACTGGGTAGAAGCTACAAATGCCAAAGAAGCAACTGTACGTCTTTACGAAAACATTGTAGACGAAGAAAAAGGTGTATACAACAAAGAAGATGGTTCTCTGAACGTAAATCCAAACTCTCTTACAACTGTCACTGCTTATGTTGAGCCGGCTCTTATGGAAGCAAAAGGCTATGACAGTTTCCAGTTTGTAAGAAACGGATTCTACTGTGCAGATATTCATGATTCTAAAGAAGGTGCTCCGGTATTTAACCGTATCGTATCTCTGAAGAGTTCTTTCAGACTTCCTAAATAAACACAACTATTTCAAGAGAGGCAGACCATAAAGGTCTGTCTCTCTTTTTAACATAAAAAACTGCTGTCCTACAAATGCAGTGCATTCATAAAACAGCAGTTCTACTTATCCATGAAGGATTATTTATTCCTCTTCTGTATCTTCGTCTTCTTTTTCTTCTTTGATCACTTCTTCAACAACCTCTTCTGCATCTGCTGTTTCAGCAGTTTCTTCTACTGCTTTCTCTACAGCTTCTTCTGCTTCATCCCAGGATGCAAAATCTTCGCTTGTTTCTTTCTTTTCTTCTTTCTCAGCAGTTTCTTCTTCGCCTGCCTCATCTTCGAAATCATCATCGAAGTCATCAAAATCATCTAACGGATCTTTCTTCAGTACAAGTGCTGCGATAGCTCCTGCCGCTGCGGCAGCTACCGCTCCAACTGCTACATATCCCCAATATTTATTGATCTTTGCCATATTATGCTTCTCCTTTCATACTTTCATATCCAAGAGAACTCTCTTTGATATTCCAATGTGATATTGTTATAATATTACTACTTTTATCCAAAAAAGGAAAGGGAAAAGTGTTTCTGTGCATAACAGAACATCACTTTTGTACAGGTGCAGAAAAATTGCGTATTTTTCCACGGATACGCTGCAGTGCATTATCAATTGATTTCGGTGTTTTTCCCATAATCTCTGCAATCTTCACATACCCGTATCCCCGGAGATAATAATCCAGGACTTTATTCTCCATCGGACTTAAAACTTTCGTGATCTCGCGTTCCAGAGTTCTTGTACTTTCCTGATCAATAATAAGTGCTTCCGGATCTTCTGACCAGGCCCCCTCGAGATGATCAGACTCATTCTCATCACTCAATGAAACATACGAATTCAGCGGCTGATGCTTTTGTCTGTTGGAATTTTGAACTGCACTGTAAAGCTGCCGGTCAATACACAGACTCGCAAACGTACGAAAAGAAGTTTCTTTATCTGCCTGATAATTCTGAATTGCCTTAAAAAGACCGATCATGCCCTCCTGAATCAGGTCATCTGTCTCTCCCCCGATCAGGAACATGGCTCTTGCCTTTTTGCGGACAAATTCTTTATATTTTTCCATCAGGTAATCCGAGATTTCTGTCTCTCCTTCTCGCAGCCTGACAATCAGTTCCTCATCACTGTACTGGTCATAACGGCCCATATAAGTTTCCCCTTTATTTACCTGCTTTTGCCAGTCGCTGTCTTACAATCTCATATGCAAGGACCCCTGCTGCCACAGAAGCATTCAGAGAATCTATATCACCTTTCATTGGTATGGATGCAGTAAAATCACATGCTTCTCTTACCAGACGGCTGACACCTTCTCCTTCATTTCCGATCACAAGTCCCATTGGTCCTGTCAGATCAAGGTCATACATAGTCTCACCACCCATATCCGCACAAACAAACCAGATGCCTTTTTCTTTAAGTTCTTCAATTGTTCTTACAATATTTGTCACCTTGGCAACTGGTGTATAATTGATCGCACCGGCGGAAGTCTTTGCTACTGTAGAAGTCAGTCCCACTGCACGTCTTTTTGGAATGATCACTCCATGCGCTCCTGCAAGATTTGCGGTACGGATAATTGCTCCAAGATTATGCGGATCTTCCACATTATCCAGAATAATAAGGAACGGTGCCTCACCTTTTTCCTCTGCTCTTGCAAGAATTTCATCCACGGTACTATAATCATAAGCAGCAACCTGCGCAATCACGCCCTGATGTGCATGCGTCTCACTGAGCTGATCAAGTCTCTCTTTGCTTACATAATTAATAATGGTGTCTGTCTTTCGTGCCTCTCTCGCGATCGTTCTTACCGGACCATCCTGACAGCCATCCAGAATAAAAAGCTTGTCTACGCATTTGCCAGAACGGAAAGCTTCCAGCACCGCATTACGTCCTTCTATCTGTTCACTCATAATATGTCCTCTCCGATTCCCATACGGACCAAAGTGAGTATCCGTGTGTAATCCTCTTTCAAATATAAATATCCCATCAGAGCCTCAAATCCTGTTGCTCTGCGATAATCTGCCATCGTCGCATGTTTCGCCATTGTCGGAGAATGTGCATTACGCCCTCTCCGATAAACACTCAGTTCTTCCGGTGTCAGTTCCTCTTCAATGACTTCCATGATCGCAGACTGTGCTCCAGCCTTTACGAGACTGCTCGCTTTTTTGTGAAGACGGTTTACCGGACAATTTCCCTTCTTAACAAGTATTGTCCGAATAATAAGTTCATAAACTCCATCTCCGATATATGCCAGTGTCAGCGGAGAATAACTCCGCAGATCCTGGTCTTCCAAATGAAACAGTTCCTTCAGTTGTATCAGATTCGTTTCCATTTTACGCCCTCGCGAGTGTCTTTCAGCTCAATCCCCTTATCCAGGAGCAGACCTCTGATCTCGTCAGCTCTTGCAAAATCTTTAGCCTTTCTGGCCGCCTGACGCTCTGCGATCAGGTTTTCGATCTCTTCATCAAGGATTTCTTCTTTCTTCTCAAGAGTCAGTCCGAGAACATCACAGAGTTTTGTCATAACTTCAAGTGTATGTCCTGCAAATTCTTTTGAGCTGCCTTCCTGTACATTGGTATTTGCAAATTTAACAAGCTCAAATACTGCTGCAAGTGCATCTGCTGTATTGAAATCATCATCCATGGATTCTTCAAATTTTGTTACAAATGCAGCTTCTTCCTGCATCAGTTTCTTCTCGTTCTCTGTTGCTTCCTGTACGGTTGCTGCTGCCTGACGGTCACGAAGTCTTGCTGCTGCTTCTGTAATTCTCTCAAGCGCATTTTTTGATGATTCCATCAGATCTGCACTGAAATTCAGCGGACTTCTGTAATGTGCATTCAGCATGAAGAAACGAAGCACCTGCAGATCATACTGCTCTCCGATCTCGCGAACTGTACGGAAGTTTCCGAGAGATTTTGACATCTTACGGTTATCGATATTCAGGAATGCATTGTGCATCCAGTATTTTGCAAATGGAACTCCATTGCAGCATTCACTCTGTGCAATCTCATTCTCATGATGAGGGAATACAAGGTCCTCACCACCGGCATGAATATCGATCTCCTCGCCCAGGTATTTCTTGGACATAACGGAGCATTCAATATGCCATCCCGGTCTTCCGTCGCACCATGGAGATTTCCAGAACGGTTCCCCTTCTTTCTTTGGTTTCCAGAGTACGAAGTCAAGCGGATCTTCTTTCTGATCTTCACCGGATACCTGCAGGGAACGGAATCCTGACTGCAGATCATCCAGATTTTTATGTGAAAGTTTACCGTATTCTTTAAATTTCTTTACACGGAAGTATACAGTACCATCGGCTACCGGATATGCATATCCTTTGTCGATCAGTGTCTGGATCATATCGATCATTCCGTCAATCTCCTGCGTTGCAAGCGGATGTGTGGTGGCCGGTTTTACATTCATTCCAGCCATATCCTTCTTGCATTCGGCAATATAACGCTGTGAGATTTCCTCTGCACTCACACCTTCTTCAATTGCTTTTTTGATGATTTTGTCATCTACATCTGTAAAGTTGGATACATAATTCACCTCATATCCTTTGTATTCCAGATAACGTCGTACCGTATCAAAAATAATCATCGGTCTTGCATTTCCGATATGGATCAGATTATACACTGTCGGTCCGCACACATACATACGTACCTTTCCCTCTTCCAGAGGTACAAATTCTTCTTTTCTTCGTGACATTGTATTAAAAAGTTTCATGTCTCTTTCCTCCGATATATTACTTCTTAACAGAATCCCAGAAAACTATTCCCCGCAGATCAGTCCTGTTTCTCGATAAGAAGGCAGATTGCCTGAGAAGCAATCCCTTCTCCTCTTCCGGTAAATCCGAGTCCTTCTTCTGTCGTTGCCTTTATATTGATCTTTGATTCCGGAATTCCAAGTGCATCTGCCATATTTTTGCGCATCTGCGGAATATGTGGTGCCATTTTCGGCTTCTGTGCAATCACTGTTGCATCAATGTTTCCTACTGCATATCCCTGCTTCCTAAGCAGTTCCGCCACATGAACCAGCAGTTTAATACTGGAAATCCCCTTATAAGCCGGATCTGTATCTGGAAAATGTTTGCCGATGTCTCCAAGTGCAGCGGCTCCAAGCAATGCATCCATGACTGCATGGATCAATACATCTGCATCAGAATGTCCAAGGAGTCCCTTTTCCCACGGAATATCTACTCCACCCAGGATCAGTTTCCGTCCTTCCGTCAGTTTATGAACGTCATAACCCATTCCAACTCTCATAATCATTCTCCTTCTGCCTGACCGGCAACACCAGACCGTAGCAATGCATACATCAGTTTCTCACAGGTATCCGGATCTCCTTCTTTGATCTGTGTCTCTGATATCTTTCTTTCGGTCAGATATGTATCACTGCTGTTCACTCTTATTGCTCCGGAAAGGTTCAGTTCTGTCGGCGCGTTTGCAAAAATATCCGTATCTGCATATACGGCAATTGGTGCTTCCGCGGCTATCAATTTTTTCTGACCATTCCAGACCATCTCTGCTTCTGTAGATACAAAACCTTCAGCACTTGCTGCTGTGGGGACGGAAATAAAAGGAATTTTATATTGAAAAGCCACATACCTGCTAATATCGTGCACAGTACCCGAACCAACAGCCAGAATCAGATCAATATCCTCATCCATATAGTTCTCAACAATTTCGATTGCATGCTGATCTGCCTGAAGATCATCCGCATCCAGAACCAGAACCTGACATCGGTCAAAAATATCTTCCATAAGTTTCTCCGTTGCCTTACACGTATTTGTGTCACAGATCAGAAGCGGAGATATATATTCTTTAAGAAATCCCTCTGACATAGCTTCTTCAAGCGCATTTACAGCTCCTGGTTCAATCAGTATTTCCTTTATTTCATGGTGCATTTTCCCGTCCCCGCAAGGTCGGGCAAAGTCATCTGCATCGACTCGCATTTATTTCTCTCCTCCTGTATTTACTGTCATCTGCCATCATTCAGCACTGTCATGTCAGCAGACAAAAAACCTATTTTATTACAATCCGTTATTATACATGATTTTCCGGAAAAAATCAACGAAAGCCATCGTACACAGCAACTACAAATTCAGATAATTATAGACAACTCTGGATATGTTTCGAATGTTGGCGATTGCATTGGACGCATTCTCCGACATCACACACAGAATATATGTTGTTTTTGTTCCATATACAATTGCGATATCATGCTGGTCTTCATCCGTCTCACCGGTCTTATTAGCAGTTGGAACGTCTACACCAAGTCCTTCCGGAATCTTAGATGTATTCTGCTGATTTTTCAGGAGATCCAACATCTCTTCTGATGCCTCTTTGCTCACACATTCTCCTCTGTAGATCCGTTCAAGAAGTTTTCCACAGTCTGTAACTGTTGTCTGATTATGCCCACCAAGTGTAATGAGTTTCGATGCTGACGGATGCAGTGTGCTCTGATAACTGGTCTTCGTATATCCCTCTTTTTTCAGATATTTATTTACCTGTTTTGCCCCATCTATAAAATCATATGTATCTGACTGCAATCTTCCCAGTTCATTACAGGATTCATTATCGCTGACCGTGATCATGTTCCACAGAAGTGTATTCACTTTGTCCTGTACTTTTGTATTATCCACTGTTGTTTTCATCTGTGCAGCTTCATTTTTCAGAACATCATCCATATCCTGATATGTTTTTGCCATAACAAATGCTTTGATCAGACTTGCCGAGTATAATGGTTTATCATTCAGTGCAAAATCTTCATTACTCTCAAGATCTTTTACATAAACACTCCATTTCCCGTCATATCCGGAAATCATGGCTTCCAGCTGTGGTTTCAATGTATCGATACCAAGATTTTCCAGACCAGTCACCTTGCCAGTCTCATCAACCGGAAATCCATCTTCTGTCATGCCGGCTTCCTGCACCAGCACTCCATTTGTTCCTCCAAAATAATAAAGCCCGGAAAACTTCTGTCCGTTCGAAGTCATTTCCAATTCATGTGTTCCCGGTTCCGTGACCATTTTGCCATTTTCGTCAAAATAATAATAACCGTCATAGGTTGTTTTATCGACCGTATAATTACTGATATAGCGCACCTGCGGTGCTGCCGTCAGTTTACCCAGATTATTGACCATATAGTATCCGTCAAATTCCACTGGCTCTTCTGCATTATCTGGATTTTCTGAGCAGCTGAGTTTTGTGAGCTTCACCATGTGTGAACTGCCAGCCTGAAAGCAGCCACTTTCATCATGATAATAAAAGCCATCCAAAACGGTTCCATCTATTTTGACATGATCAAAATAATGAACTGCTGCTGTATCGTCCTTACTTCCATCATCTTTCAGACAGTAAAATCCATCACTTTTCATCAGATACTTTTCTGAACCATCCTTGATCGGACGAATCTGTGCTTCATCCGTTACAGAATGCATGCTGCTTGCCGATACCGGCAGTATCCCTGACATTCCCAATGTCATTACAGTCAGTCCAGCTGTCAAGAATTTCCATCTTCTCAAACTGTTTCCAGTTTTCATGTATTTCTCCTTTTTTGTATATTCTTTCTGATGCTTTGTTCACAGTATTTTCAATCTCTTCTGTATCTTCTTTTCAATAGTAATTGAACATAGTATACCTGATATTTTCTTTCTGTCAAGCAAACATATTTTGTCAGATTCCCGGCATCTTCTTTCTACCAGTTTATTTCTTTTCTTCCATTTTCCAGAAAGCTCCAAGCTGCTGTTCTACATTTTCCAGAATGCAGACAGCCGCATCATTCCATTCTCGGGGAAACAGCATCCTGTAGTCCCGACCTGTAAATCTTTCATCCATCAGAAGAATCGTCCCCCTGTCTTTTCTGGTCCGTATGACTCTACCTGCTGCCTGTAATACTTTGTTCATTCCGGGATAACGATACGCATAATCAAACCCCTGCTCTCCTTTTGCATCATAATATTCTTTCAGGATTTCGCGCTCACAACTCACCTGTGGCAGACCAGTTCCAATGACAGCCGCTCCAATCAGACGATTTCCGATCAGGTCGATTCCTTCTGAAAAAATTCCTCCCATCACACAGAAACCGACAAGCGTATCTGCACTTTCTTCTGTAAATTCTTCAAGAAATTCCTCTCTTTCTCTTTCCGTCATTGAAGCATGCTGACAGATACATCTCACCCATCCCGAGGAAAATTCCTCCTGATAAACCTGCCATACATCATCCATCAGCTTATAAGATGGAAAAAACGCCATATAATTTCCTTTTTTCTGCCAGCTCATTCTTGCAATATATTCCGCGATCTTTCGGTATTCCTCATATCCTCTTCTGGTATACCGACTGCTCACATCCCTGCAGATCAAAAGGCATCTGTTTTTCTGTTCAAACGGAGATTCCACATACATCCCAAAATTTTCTTTCCTTGTGCTCAACATCCTGCTGTAATATTTGAGCGGCAGTAAAGTCGCAGAAAAAAATACCGTGCTGATTCCTTTATCCAGACATTTCTGCAGATTTCCCGCAGGATTGACGCAAAACAGCTTCATATAAAATCTGCCATCTTCTCCGAATGCCGTATAGACTACATAATTTTCATCCACCAGTTCTGATATATTCAAAAAATCCCGCACTGTGAAATAAAAATCAAGAATCCCATCCGTCACTTCCTGTGTCGGCGGTTCTTCCAAAAGCTGATCCATCTCTCCCTGTACAGACAGAAGACTGATCGGAAGTACCCCCGCATTTTCCTGTACCTTCCAGGAATCGCATCCATTCCGCAATTCTTTAAGCTGACTGACCACTTTTCCAAGCTTCTTCCACAGTTTCTGACTGTAGGGTTTTATAAATTTTCGTATTTGTATTGTATCTTCAAGGCAGATTGATGCACTGTACATCTCCCGTCCTCTTTCTACAAGATTATGAGCCTCGTCTATCAGAAACAGGTATTTACCAGATATATTTTCTCCGAAAAATCTTTTCAGATATACATTCGGATCAAATACATAATTATAATCACAGATAACTGCATCCATCCAGACAGACAGCTCCAGACTCATTTCAAACGGACATACCTGCCATTTTTCTGCCTGTCGAAGAATCGTTTCCCTGTCAAACGACTGCTCGTTTGTCCACAATTCATATACTGCATCGTTGATTCTGTCATAATGCCCCTTCGCATAGGGACATGTCTCTGGATTGCATTCTGGTTTTTCGCAGAAGCAAAGCTTCTCTTTCGCTGTGATCGTAACTGTCTTAAAAAGTAACCCGTTCTTTCTCAGAATTTCAAATGCATCCTGTGCAACAGTCCTTGTAATCGTCCTGGCTGTCAAATAAAAAAGTGTTTCCGCTTTTCCCTCTCCAATTGAACGGACCGCCGGAAAAACAGCGGACATCGTTTTACCAACACCAGTCGGCGCCTGAATAAAAATCTGTTCTTTTCTGGAAATTGCATGGTAAATCCCCGCAACCATCTCTTTCTGTCCTTTTCGATAAGTAAATGGAAATTCCAGTTTTTCCATCGACCGATTTCGTTCCTCTCGCCATTTCATCTGATAAGAAAGCCATTTGTGATAAGAATCCAACAGTCTCTGGTACCAGCTCTCCAGTTCTTCCCTGGTCATCGTTTCCCTGAAACGCTTGATCATCTCCGTATCCAAATGTGCATACGTCATCTGAACATCAATCTCTTCCAATCCATGATCATCCAGATAGATCCAGGCATAGCAGAGCGCCTGTGCACGATGTACCAGAACCGGTTCCGCAAGCAGTTCCAGATTCTTATACACGCCTTTGATCTCATCAATGCAGATTTTCTCATTCTGCGTAAAAATTCCGTCTGCACGTCCTTCCACCCGCAGGATCAAATCCTCATATTCTGTGTCTTTTTTCAGTGAAACTTCGGCCTGATAGTGGCTTCCCATCTGCTTCTGGATTTTTCGGTGCAGGCGGCTTCCTTTCAGCATTGCTTCTTTATCGCCTGCTGTGCCGCCACTTTCCAGATCACCATTTCTTAATATAAACTCTACCAGGTTACGAACCGAAATACGGATTACCGGTTTTTCCATCATTCTCCTGCCTTCTATAAAAATGCTGCCATTCATAAAGCCAGCTCAGTATCTTATTACACAAAAAGGCGCATACCCGTTCCCGGAATACGCGCCCCTGTTTACTGTTCACCTATTATGCTACAGCAAATTTTGCCATTACTTCATTAAATCTCTGACTCTCACCATAGCATCTTACTGTAAGTTCTCTGGTAAGATCCATGCTCAGAATACCTAAAAGGGATTTGGCATCAATAATAATTCTGTTATAGGAAATGTCGATATCAAAATCGCATTTGGTGGCTTCATTTACAAATTCCTTTACATCTTCCGTCGCATTTAATCTAATATGTCTTTCAACCATATGCTTATCCTCCTGTATCAGACTTTAGGCGTATTTTGTCACTACGAGGAGAATTTGTCAACAGACTTAAAATTTTATTCATATTTTTCAATAAATTTCATAATTTTGAATTTCTATAGCACAAATTTTTGTGATTTTTTCTAGTGGAATTCTATCATATTTGAACAAAATTTGAAAGAGAAAAAGATCCGGTTCGGCGCCGGATCTTTCTTTTTATTCCGATTTTTCTTATTTACATCTGTGTCAGAACAAAAATATCATAAATTGCTTTTACAGCTGTTTCGAAATCTCTGTTTTCCACACCAATGATAATATTCAGCTCACTGGATCCCTGATCGATCATTTTAACATTAACATGGGCATGTGCCAGTGCAGAAAATACACGTCCTGCAGTACCTCTCTGAGATTTCATTCCACGTCCTACCACCGCGATCAGTGCAAGATCGGACTCCATTTCCACAAAATCCGGCTGTACTGCACGATGAATACCTGCGATTACCTGCTGTTCTTTTTCTTCAAACTCATCCTGATGAACATAAATCGTCATCGTATCGATTCCGGATGGAACATGTTCAAAGCTGATTCCCTGGTCTTCAAATACCTGAAGAACTTTTCTTCCAAAACCAACTTCACTGTTCATCATGGACTTTTCAATATTGATCGAACAGAAACCTTTTTTGCCTGCAATACCGGTAATCACATATTTCGGCTTGCGGCAGGTACTCTCTACAATAAACGTTCCCTTGTCTTCCGGACGGTTTGTGTTACGGATATTGATCGGAATTCCTTCTTTACGAACCGGGAAGATTGCATCTTCATGAAGTACAGTTGCACCCATATAAGAAAGCTCTCGAAGCTCCCGATATGTGATAGTCTCGATCACTGCCGGATTCTCAACGATTCTCGGATCTGTTACCAGGAATCCGGAAACATCTGTCCAGTTTTCATAAATATCTGCATGAATTGCTTTTGCCACCAGAGAACCTGTAACATCAGAACCGCCTCTTGAAAACGTCTTAACAGTTCCATCTTCCATTCCACCATAAAATCCTGGAATAACAGCTCTTTCGCATTTCTGAAGTCGTTTGGCAAGAAGTTTGTCAGTCTTATCGGCATCGAAATTTCCGTTTTTGTCAAATCGAATAACTGTCGCAGAATCAATAAACTCATATCCAAGGTATGCAGCCATTACTTTACCATTGAGAAATTCTCCACGGGATGCAGCATACTCCTTTCCTGCATGTGCCTTAAAATCTGCTTCAATCTGCCTGAATTCCTCTTCAAGAGAAAGATCCAGATTCAGTCCTTTAATGATTTCATAAAAGCGGCTTTTGATTTCTGTAAGAATATCGCTGAAATCTTCACCTGCTTCTGCTTTATCATAACATGCATATAAAAGATCTGTTACCTTTGTATCTGCGGAAAATCTTTTACCCGGTGCGGACGGTACCACATAACGTCTGCTCTCCTCGCTTCTGATAATGTCTCCAACCTTCTGAAACTGTTCCGCATTGGCCAGAGAGCTTCCTCCAAATTTTACAACCTTTTTCATAATAATACTTCTCACCCTTCTGTTTTCCTACCGCTGTCACATTCCCTCACAGCAGTTTTTTCTTTTCAGTCAGAAAATCTGTCTTTTATTGTATTGAAAAACACAGGGATTTGCAAGTATTTCTTTATAAAAAACTAATTTTTATGCACAATATTCACGGAGAATGCTTTCAAGAGCAGACGCACTGCTTGTATGACATCTGCAGACTGGGATAGACTTTTTCTTTGCTTCTTCTACCGCACAGTTCACCATCTTATGAGAAACAGTGCCTGTAAACAGAATCATAAGATCCGGTGCCCCGATTTTTTTCTTCATAGCGCCTTTTTCTTTCGCAAATACCTTTGCTTTACACCCATATCCTTTACAGATATCCTCATACTGACATACCATACGTTCATTACCACCTACGATCACGATGCTCATATCATCACCTCTCCTTTTGTTATTCTAAACTAACTTGCATTTTAAAAGTAAAGCGGACCATAGATCCGCTTAATAAGCTTTGTGTTAGTATATACTAACTGCATATAAAAATATTATCATACATTGTTTTGTTTGTCAAAGGATTTTTGCGATGAAAATTCTGTCACATCACAAACCGTCAGTATATCATCTCTCACCTGAAAATGAATATCCTTATGTCCATATGCCAGTCCATACACTTTATCCGGTCTGTTCTGATAACGTGGACGTGGATCATTCGCCAGTACCTCAAGAAGTGCCTCTCTCTGTCCCGTTGGAATTTCTTTTATCAGTTCTTCCGGAAATTCCACCTGTAGCCGATAATCTCTGATATGATCCGTAAATCCTCCCTTTGCATCCGGATGACTGTCTGCATAAGGAAGATATGGTTTGATATCATAAATCGGTGTTCCATTCATCAGATCCGCACCTGATATATGCAGAATTGGTCCAAGTTTCTGATCAAATTCTATCTTTTCCAGTTTCACAGAAGAAAGCCCCAGATTATTCGGACGAAACGGAGATCGTGTTGCAAATACTCCCATCCTGGTATTTCCGCCAAGTCGCGGCGGTCTTACCGTCGGCGACCAGGTATCTCTTACCGCTTCCGAAAACTGCCAGATCAGCCAGATATAACTGTATTCTTCCAATCCGCGAAAAGCTTCTGTTACTCGATATTCCGGTTCAAAAACAATCGTTGCCTTCAGTGTTTCCAAACGGTTACTCTGATGTGGTATTCCAAATTTAGTCGGAAAATCATTATGAATCCTTGCAATAACCTTCATTTCGTATACTTCTGACATGAGTATCTCCTGCTTTTCTGCTTCTATTTATACTTCCGGCAAGTTCATCCAGTCTTTCAGTGCTTTCATACGGATGTGGGCATCTTTTTCTCCCATATCATATACCTGCTGAATGACCTCCAGATTATTTTCCATTCGACTGATATCCAGTTTCTTATCCGGCTGGATTACGAATACCTCACCCTTCCGTTCAAGTTCCTTAATAACATCCAGACTGTGATTATAAACGTTATGTCTGTTCTGCAGTGTATGCACAAATTCTGGATATTTGTGATAGCGTATTTCTGCCATTTTTGTATTTTCCGGTTTTTTAACAAAACCGGTTTCTCTGGTAAGTACAACTACGATCCGGTCATAGCCCATCCTTTTAAACGCCTCCACGGGAATGCTGTCCGCACATCCTCCGTCAAGAAGCTTCATTCCTTTATAATTTACAATTTTAGATACATACGGCATCGATGCAGATGCACGCATCGCATCGATCTGTGTCATCATATCTGTGATCTTGATATATTCTGCCTTTCCTGTTTCTACATTTGTACAGGTCGCATAAAACTCTGTATCTGATTTGATAAATGCTTCATAGTCAAACGGATCCAGGCGTTCCGGAATATCATGATAACAAAATTGTCTTCCTACTACTTCTCCTGTATGCAGAAAACTCCACCAGCTCATAAAATGTTTATCGTTACGATATTTTTTGAAATAACGAAGGCTTCTTCCTTTCTGACCGGATACAAAAGAGCATCCATGCAGTGCTCCGGCAGAAACACCGTTCACTCCGTCAAAATGTATCCCCTGTTCCAAAAAAACATCCAGTACTCCGGCTGTATAGATTCCACGCATTGCGCCGCCTTCCAAAACAAGTCCTGTTTTCATCTTCTGTCTCACCTCTCTGTTGTCCAATAACTCCTGATTCTGTCATATGTTTCACGGAAACTAAGCTGATTTCTTTCCGCCAGTTCTGCCACATTCTCATATTCCGGATAATATCTTATATTTCCATCCGGTAATGTGCACGCTTTTACAATTGCTGTTCCGACCGGTGTATCCTTCTTTTGAATTTCTCTTTGCAGAATCGTACGTTCCATTTCCACTCTTCGAATACCGATCGTTGTTGTCTCTGAAAAAATCAGATTTTCCAACTTTTCTCTTTCACTCTCTTTACAGATTACTGTCAGCGTATAGGCCGGTCTGTTCTTCTTCGTATAAATCGGTGTATAATGCACCTCTCTTGCTCCATTTGCCATAAGAAGATTCATAACATGCCCCATCATTTCTCCACCACAGTCATCCATATCTGTCTCCAGTTTCCAGATTGTATCTTTTATCTGTAGATCCGTTGTCTCCCGGATCAACATGGCTCGCAGGATCCCCGGACAACGATACTGGCGTTTACCGGCTCCAATGCCGGTTTTCAACATAGTAAAATCTTCCGGTAATCTGTCTGATGTACGAAATGCAGCCACCACCGCTGCCCCTGTCGGCGTCACCAGTTCTCCCTGTATGTCTGTGATTTTTAATTTTAATTTATGTGTTTCTGCAATATGTGTTACGGCTGGTACCGGTACCGGAATCTGCCCGTGCTGACAACGAATAAAACCAGTTCCTTCATACAGCACCGGTACGATCACATTCGAAATATCCAGATTATCCATACATATCGCTATTGCAGCAATATCTACAATGGAATCTACAGCACCAACTTCATGAAAATGAACTTCTTCGACCGGAACTCCATGCGCTTTGGATTCTGCCTGTGCCAATATATCAAATACGCGCATTGCCATTTTCTTTGCTCTTACAGTCATTTCCGACTTCTGAATGATCTCTGTGATTTCTTTCATTCCACGATGTTCATGAGGATGCTCATGACTATGCGTATGTCCATGATGATGTTCATGATTCACCTCATGACTGTGTTCATGATGCCCTGTATATGATTTCTCACTTCCATGCAGATATTCCATATCATGATCGTGATTATCCTGTTCCAGAATAACTGAGAAATCACATGCATCTAATCCGGATTTTTTTACCCTGGTGATTTCTGTCCGAAATCCACCTACCGGAAGACTCTTCAGCGATTCCTTTAATACCTCCCTGTCAGCTCCCAGATCCAGAAGTGCTGCAACTGTCATATCTCCACTGATTCCCGAATAGCATTCCAAATATAATGTTTTACTCATAGTAGTCCCTCTCTGCCAGCCGGTTGATCTGCGTTGCAATGTATCCTGCTCCATATCCATTATCAATATTTACCACTGCAATTCCATTTGCACAGGAATTGATCATAGTAAGAAGTGCAGACAGTCCATTCATGCTCGCTCCATACCCAACCGATGTCGGCACTGCAATAACCGGTTTATCCACAAGACCGCCAAGTACACTTGCAAGCGCCCCCTCCATTCCGGCAACTGCAATCACACAATTCGCATCCTGGATCACATTCAGTCTGGAAAACAATCTGTGAATACCACTCACACCTACATCAAAAATGCGGTCCACATGAGAGCCAAAATACTCTGCGGTCTGTGCCGCCTCTTCAGCAACCGCAATATCCGCAGTTCCTGCTGTACATATCGCGATCTTACCGATATGCTCTTTTTCTTTCTTTTCAATTTTAATAATGTGAGATAATTCGTCGTATTCCACCCCTGGAAGAAGATCTTTCACAAGTTCATACTGATGTCTGGATGCCCTTGTACCAAATACTTCTCCGTTATCCTCATAAAGTTTCTTGAAAATATGAACAAAATGCTGATCTGCCTTACCGCTGCAGAAGATCACTTCCGGAAATCCGGATCGTATTTCTCTGTGGGAATCCAGTTTTGCATAATCATCCATTTCTTCAAACGGTTCTTTGCGAAAATAATGCTCCGCCTCTTCCATAGACAGTTCACCATTTTTAAATCTGGTCAGTATCTCTCTGGTTTCCAAAACTGCACCTCCTAAAAGCAAGGGAGCATGCTCATCACACCCTCCCGTTCCTTACTATATATGATACAAAATCATTCCACCTTTTTTATCATATCCGGTATCCCACATTTCTTTCAGAGAAAACCATTTATGTTCCCCATACGAAATAGCTTTGACCAGAAGATCATCCTCTTTTTTTTCATATCCGGCAAGGATAAACCAGTGCCAGATATAATCCTCCAGTGGGCCCTTCTCATTTTTATGTTTCAGCATCAGATACGGAATCAGACAGGCATTGTCAATCTGTCTGCATACAGCTTCAACAGCTTCCTCATATGTATGTGTTCCATGAAAAGCTTCCATCTGCAATCTGTCATCATGCGCATCTGCAAGATATTCACCAAACCCTTCCATAAAAAGTTCCAGCGTATCGATTCCATTCGGTCTCGGACAAAGATAATGTTTCATTACATATGCAAAATCATGATATTCTTTCCAACTGATTTCCTGCGACTGATGTGGATAAAGGTTCTTTATTCCATTCGTTCTGGCAAAATAAATACAGCTTTCACAAGCTGCTATTGCACCGCATCCTCCATCACGCATCGTTACATCTGGAAACAGATCCTGATTGCCTCCATAGGATTCTTCTACAAAAAAGTATTCCAGTTCATTTTTATCTAATATGGTCTGCTTCACCGTGAATTCCTCCAGTCAGGTTCCTCTAATGTAAAACCATATTTGTAACTATATCATATTTTTTTATGAAATAAAATAAATTTTTCCAAAGAAATTCCTTCTATATTATAATATTGCAGGATTTCTTGACACCAAATGCGCGTGCATGCTATAATTTTCGTTATATTTTGTATGTTTAAGAGGATTTCTGCCAAACATACCACTTTTTTGAGGAGGAGAAAAAATGAAAAAATTTTATGCCTGGTATCAGAAGCATATTACCGGTGCGATCTTTATCGGCCTGCTTCTCGGTATCCTGACCGGACTGTTTCTTGCGGACTGTTTTGCACCGGTTCTGACAGTTACCAGTCTTCTCGGCGGCATCTACATGAATGCCCTGAATATGATGATCTTTCCACTTGTATTCTGTTCCGTTGTTATGGGAATCTGCAGCATCGGAAGTATTAAAACCACCGGTAAGATTACCGGTGCTTCCATGGTATTTTTCCTTTGTACAACTGCACTCGCCAGCCTTGCCGGTCTGATCATCCCACGGCTGATTCATCTCGGAAAAGGTGTTTCCTTCGAGATGGCAACATCAGACATTGCAGCAACCGATATGAGCAATATTCTGGAAACCATCAAAAACCTGATTCCCTCCAATCCTGTTGCCGCATTTGCACAGGGGAACATGCTTCAGGTTCTGGTATTTGCAGTCATCATCGGATTTACTCTGATCGCAGTCGGTGAAAAAGGTCAGCCACTTCTGAACGTGATTGATTCACTGAACGAAGTGTGTCTCAAAATCATCAGCACGATCATGTACTTCACCCCAATCGGTGTTTTCTGTACTATCGTACCGGTTGTAGAATCAAATGGTACCGAAACGATCATTTCACTGGCCACACAGCTGATCGTCCTGTATCTTGCATTCTTCATCTTTGCGTTTGTTGTATACGGTCTTGCAGTCAAAATAATCGGCAAAGAAAGCCCATTCAAATTCTTAAAAACAATTATGCCGGCTGCTCTTAATGCTTTTGGAACCTGTTCCAGTTCGGCAACTATCCCGATCAGCAAGCAGTGTATGGAAGAAGGCATGGGCGTTTCCAATAAGATCACAAGTATTGCGATTCCTCTCGGTGCAACCGTAAATATGGATGCTGTATCCATTCTGATGTCCTTCATGATCATGTTCTTCGCAAATGCATGTGGAATCAACGTCAGCGTATCCATGATGGTCATTATCCTTCTGGCAAATGTACTTCTTTCTGTCGGAACCCCTGGAGTTCCAGGAGGTGCGATTGCATCTTTTGCAGCACTTGCAACCATGGCAGGACTTCCGGCAGGAGTTATGGGTGTGTATATCAGTATCAATACATTATGT
>OLNG01000883.1_pt1 | contig 19797 bp, 10 predicted proteins | sample 1643091 | NCBI WGS metagenome assembly OLNG01 (sample SAMEA3136661, study PRJEB25190) | human gut metagenome | biome: human gut; feature: human-associated habitat; material: faeces | place: Austria | collected 2013 | reverse complement strand
CGTAGGGGCGCACAGTGTGCGCCCGCAGCGCGACTGGAGTCTGCGCAAGAAACGTTCAAGAACCGTTTGATTTGACGTTGCGCGGGAGCACAATGTGCTCCCCTACGGGGTAACGTGTATCAATCGTTAGATACGGTGCGCCGAGGTCGTCGCACCCTACGGTAAAGTTTATTGATAATTGTAGCCTGCAGGTGCCGTCCGCAGCCACCTACCAACGAGTTGCGCGACACTGTTATGTCGCGCCTGCGTAGATGAACCCGCCTGTGTAGCAGAACGAAATCTGACACTGCGTAGAGATAGAGAAATGGGCGCACATTGTGCGCTCCTACGGTAGAAAGAATCCTCTGCCGTTCTCCTTTTCGAAGCGGTCGCCGGTCTCTGGTCTGCGCCGGATTCGGAAACAAAGGGAAACGGGAGTTAAGAGGGTAGAAACCGCAGGTGTCTGCCCTCTTGCCCGCCGCCGCGGGTGCGGTGAACCGCTCAGTCGTCCGGACAGCGCCCGTTCCATATCCGATAGTGAACAATTTGATGAGGATTTGTATAGCGGCAATAATCTTCATGATAAAAATCTACATTTCGTACAATCAATCTCTTGTCACAAACGACACGATTTGATAATATATAAAGTGTATTGCTGTTTTGCTTGCCAAATGACAAAACAGCATAATTGATTCTCTGCCGGGCGGCAGGGATAAGGAGGAAATTGAGGTTTCATGAGTAAGGTTGAGCAGTATATCACCAGCATTCCGGATTTTCCGAAGGAAGGCATCATCTTCCGCGATATTACCACCGTGCTCGGTGACGCGGACGGCTTCCATCTGGCGGTGGACGAGATGACTGCGCTGCTGGACGGCGTAGAGTTTGACGCGATCGCCGGTCTGGAATCCCGCGGATTCCTGTTCGGTGCACCGATGGCGTATAATCTGCATAAGGCATTCATTCCAATCCGCAAGCAGGGCAAGCTGCCGCGTGCAACGTCCCGCATGTCCTACGAGCTGGAGTACGGCATGGAGACCATCGAGGTACACCGCGATGACATCAAGCCGGGGATGAAGATCGTCGTTGTCGATGACCTGATCGCTACCGGCGGTACGCTTGAGGCGGCTGTCCACCTGTTGGAGCAGCTCGGCGCAAAGGTCGTCAAGGTTGTCTGCCTGCTGGAGCTCAAGGGTCTGCACGGACGCGACCGCATCAAAACCTGTCCGGCGGAGACGGTTGTCGCTTACGAGGGGAAGTAAGCAAGGGCAATACCGCATAATTGAACAAGAGTGATTTGCAAGTAAATTTTGCAGTGTTACCCAAGACATTTCACAGTAATCAAGGCGAAAGCCTGAAAATTAAAAAGGGGGTTATTCGATGTTTGAACGTGTTTTCAAGCTATCGGAACACAAAACCACAGTCAAGACCGAGGTCATGGCCGGTATCACTACTTTTATGACCATGGCGTACATCCTTGCCGTAAATCCGAGCGTACTCGGCTCCACCGGTATGGATACCACCGCGGTATTGCTGGCAACCGCCCTGGCATCCTGCCTGGGCACGCTGTGCATGGCGTTTATGGCAAACCTGCCGTTCGCGCTCTCTGCCGGCATGGGTCTGAACGCCTTCATGGCGTACACCGTTGTTGCAGGCTATGGCTACAGCTGGCAGGTTGCGCTGCTGGCCGTATTCATTGAGGGTCTGATCTTCATCGTCCTGTCGCTCACCAACATCCGTGAGGCCATCTTCAATGCCATTCCGCTGACGCTCAAAAAGGGTGTTTCGGTTGGTATCGGTCTGTTCATCGCCTTCATCGGCCTGCAGAACTCCGGTCTGTGCGTAGACTCCGCAACGCTGGTCGGCATCATCAGCTTCCCGGAGAATTTCCACACCGCAGGCATCTGCGCACTGCTGACGCTGATCGGCCTGTTCTTCACCGCAGTATTCTATACCCGCAAGATGAAGGGCGCCATCCTGTACGGCATTCTGCTGACCTGGATCCTCGGCATGCTCTGCCAGGTGACCGGCCTTTACGTTCCGACGCCGGACGCAGGCTTCTATTCCCTGTTCCCGAGTTGGGGCATGACCGACTTTTCCAAGCTGGGTCTGACCTTCGGCCAGTGCTTCAACGTGGATTTCAGCGCAGTCGGCATCGTAAACTTCATCGTTGTCATTTTCTCGTTCCTGTTCGTTGATATTTTCGATACTCTGGGAACGCTGATCGGTGTTGCCACCAAGGCGAAGATGCTCGATAAGGACGGCAAGCTGCCGGGCATCAAGCCCGCTCTGCTGGCAGACTCGATCGCAACCTCCGCAGGTGCAATTCTGGGTACTTCCACCACCACCACCTTCGTTGAGTCCGCATCCGGCGTTGCAGTCGGCGGCCGTACCGGCCTGACCGCTCTGGTTACCGGCATCCTGTTCCTTGTATCCACGCTGTTTGCACCGATCTTCACCGCCATCCCGTCCTTCGCAACCGCTCCGGCGCTGATCATGGTCGGCTTCCTAATGGTAGGCACCGTAACCGAGATCAACTTCGATCTGGACAACCTGACCGAGTCCATCCCGGCTTATCTCGCCATCATCGCTATGCCGCTGTTCTACAGCATCTCCGAGGGTATCTCTATGGGCGTTATCTCCTACGTTCTGCTGAATGTTGCAGCCGGCAAGGGCAAGAAGGTTGCTCCGCTGATGTACGTTCTGGCAGTACTGTTCGTACTCAAGTATATCTTCCTCTAATTCAGAAATCGTAAAGATTGCAGAAGGCTGCCGAAGCTCGCTTCGGCAGCTTTTTTGTGGCATGAAAATCATGGTAAATATCAGAGAAAATAAGCGAAAACAGCGGAGATTGCAGTTGAACGGTGTCGATACTTGACAGAAAACGTAGGAGTTGGTAAAATATAAAACGACTAAATTGGGGCAGTATACCCGTTTATCTTGTATCCAAAGGGAAGGAGGCAGCGAATATGACACAGCAGCGCAAAAAGTGCGGAAAAGGCGGCTTTACTCTTGTAGAGCTGGTGGTTACGCTGGTCATTCTGAGCATTCTGTTTGCCATCGCTGTACCGAGCCTTCTGGGGTATATCCATCTGTCGCAGTTCCGAAAGAATGAATCGTACGCTAAGACCATGTATCTGTCGGCAGAATCCGAGCTGACCTACCTTCGTACCGGCGGTGAATGGGAGTCATTCTGCAGCAAGGTGAAGAAGGAAGGCGTGCTGAATCAGTCGTTTGATGAGTCGGATGAGGACCGGAAAAAGCTGGTCGGTCGTATTTACGGCATTCGTCTGGATGCAGGCGAATACGCAGAAGGCGAGCTGTCGGGTGACGGTGCGCTCGTCGGTGCGCTTCTTTCGCAGGATACCTATGATAAAAATGTGCTGAATGCTGCAATCTGCATCGAAATCGATGTGGAAAGCGGTCAGGTTTATTCGGTTTTCTACGGCACAAACTGCAAGGGACTGTACTACGGATCGAATGAGGACAGCAAACCGGCAGATATGTCCGGCAGCTGGCTGGATATTGATTACAGCAAGCGCGACCGCGATACGCGCCGGGAAGAGCGGCTGGGCTATTACTCGGTTCAGGATACAGTCAATGCTGTCAGTCTGGATGCGACCAAGCTGAAGATCACCTCGATCAACCTGGTAAACGGTGAAACCCTGTCGCTGAACTGGTCGAGCAATGTGAAGGATCAGGATCTGGATAAGGTTTATTACGAGGTCAAGCTGTACAGCAGTGAGGACAAAGCGCAGCTCCTGTCGATCAATATTCCGGGCAGGAATTTGAAAACGGGTTCGCAGTCGGTTGCGGTTACGACCGAGGACAATGTGACGAAGGATTATACCTTCCCCGTGGAATACGACCGTTCCAACAAGCGGGCAACACTTGTGCTGGACGGTATGATGAATGCGAAGCTGTACGACCGGCTGGATAAGCTGTCCGCTGATAACGAAGCAGCCTTCCGGCAGAGCAGCGATACCAGCATCACGCGCTTCGGCGGCAAGCTGGAAAACCCGCTGAATGTTTACGCAGCTGTGCAGGTATTTCCGGACCCGAATGCAGAAAACACCGGCGGTGAGGAGTATCAAAAGAGTGACGCTATCGAATCCAATAAGGCGAACACGCTTTTCGGTGACGGCACCCGGTCGGATAACGGTCGGTGCGAGATCGAAACATTCCGTCATCTGTCCAATATCCGTTATATGGATACGGCGGCGGTATTTGCCGTTACCGCACGTTCGCTGGACTGGACGAGCGACAGTGTAAAGGTTTACGGTACGGCAGCCCGCGGCGCGCTTTCGGTCTCCGCCGGCAAGGATATCGGCTTCCCGAGTATCCCTGCGCTGCGCAGCAATCAGACACTGGACGGCACAGGCGGTCTGCTGAACCGCATTGCCGGCGTGTTTACCGGCGGCAACACCATCAGTAACCTGAAGCTGGATAAGACCTCGATTGCCGATGACGCAGAATATCTTGGTCTGTTCCGGGAAAACGCAGGCACGATCTATAATCTGCGTTTGCTCAATCCACAGGTGGAGATTGCCTCGGACAAGCTGGACAAGCTCAAGGGTGTCGGCGCAGTCTGCGGTTACAGCAATGGCTCTTTGAAGGGCGATAATGTGGACGGCACCCAAGCCAGGGTGGAGGCTGCGCTGACTTCGGCACAGGCACAGGGCATCGGCGGTGTGGCCGGTGTGATTGAGGTCAGCGATTCTAAGTCGGTAACCAAGCTGTCTGCATCGGGTACCGTGACCGGTACGCTGCCGACCGGCGGTACTGCGCGTGGTATCGGCGGTATTGCAGGCAGCCTGACAACAAACGGTGCCGCAGTCAAGACTCTGACCAACAGCGCCGCTGTAACGGGCAATCGCTCGGTTGGCGGCATTGCAGGCTATTTTTCCGGCAAGAATCAGGCCACGGGAAAAGATATGGCTGACTGCCAAAATGAAGGTCTGATTCTCAGCAGCACAGCCGCAGATGATCATTCGCTGGCAGGACATTATATCGGCGGCATTGTCGGCTACGCGCATAATGCGTCTCTTTCGGAATGCAGGAGCCGTGCCGGATATGCGGACGGCTACACCTATAAGCAGGAGGATAGAGACAAGCTGCGCGGCAGATATGTCGGCGGCATTGTCGGCTACGGCGAACAAAGTGTGCTGTATGACTGCGAGACCGAGGCAAACGGCTACGTTCTCGGCAGCGAGTATGTCGGCGGCATCATCGGTGCGCTGAATCAGTCTGATACGCAGACGGCACTGCTCAGTGAAAACGGCACCAGAACAACCGTTAACGCAAGCTATGTCATCGGCAATTCGTATGTCGGCGGCATCATCGGTGAGAATAAAGGCGGTTCGACGATCAAAAACTGCGTCAACACAGGTGTCGCTGCGGGATACAATGTGTATATCGGCGGTATTTGCGGTGCAAATGAGAACAAGGCGGCCATCATAAACTGTGCAAGCTATGTTTCGGACACCAATAATGAGATCTACAGGCGTGTCACGGACTGGGGAGCTGTCGGCAGCTATGCGGGCGGTCTGACCGGCTACAACAGCGGCACGATCACCTTCAGCGACAAGGACAACGCAGTCTCCAACCGGAGTGTAGCGGGTATCGTTGTCGGCAGGCACTATGTCGGCGGTCTGGTCGGCTATAACGACACGGACGGCACGATTGACATCAATTACACGCTCATCGGCGGCCGTGTTGCCGCAACCGGAGATTGTGTCGGCGGTCTGGTCGGTCTGAATGCTTCGACGGAGCTGCTCGAGAAGAAGCTGACCATCAAGCCGAGCAGTGTGCAGGGACGGTACTATGTCGGCGGTGCGATCGGTGCAAATGTGGTCAACCCGGGAGAGGATGTCACGGTCAGCGGTCTCAAGGTCGATAACAGCCTTGGCACGGTCACTGCAGAGGCATTCTGCGGCGGTCTGATCGGTTATCAGCGCACCTACACGGAGAAAGACCGGGAAGACGGAACGCTGTATGCGCTTCTGCCGGGCATCGCGGCAAACAACAGCAATGTACCGGGAACGGTCACGGCTTCTACCAATACGCATACTATCACCATCACAGCGGACGGCAACAGTGCAGACAGGCTGTCTGCGGTTTCCAGCAACATGACCATCCGCGCGTATGCGTATGCAGGCGGCATTATCGGCAGCTGTGAGCCGCAGACCCGAATGAAGGTGGAGCACTGCCTGAACGCAGGCGGCTTTGACCGTCCGGCAGAGGACACCTTCCCGGACAGCAAGCTGAAAACCGGTGTGGATATGGTATCTTATCTGCGGGCGCAGAAGTACACGGATGCCGCGAAGGCGCTCTCCGATGAGCTGGGCGGCGGCGAGCTGCGTGTTTCCGTCATCGGCGGTGTGATCGGCGTCAACGGTGAGAATCATGTGATAGAGCACTGTGCCAGCAAGGGTACGATGAACGGTCTGAATGCCATGGGCGGCGTGGTCGGTCTGAACGAGGGCATCATCCGCGGATGCACGCTCTCCGGCAGCATGGGCAGCGCAACGCAGGATTATATCGGCGGTATCGCGGGTCTGAATGTCGGCGGCAGGACGGAGGGCACGATTGAAAACTGCACGACCGAGAAAAACTGCACCGTCACCGGACGGAACACGGTCGGCGGCATCGTCGGCTATAATCTCAGCGGCGGCAGGATACAGAATAACACCAGCAGCGCCAATGTCAGCGGTGCAGGCCGTGTCGGCGGTATTGCGGGCGAAAACGGCGGTGCGATCACGCATTCGAGCACACCGGCAGGAAAGCGCCGTGTCAACGGCAGCGGCAGCGGTGTCGGCGGCGTGATCGGCGTGAATACCGCAACCGGCACGCTCAGTCCGGCAAGCGGCAGCGCACAGGGCGATGTCATTGCCGCGGATAACAGGCTGACCGTGCGCGGCAGCAGTATGGTCGGCGGTATTGCCGGCATCAACCGCGGCACACTCGGCGGCACGAGCATCAACTGCCTGACCAATCAGGCGGCAGAGGTCCGCGCAGCGGCGGGCAGTGCAGGCGGCGTTGTCGGCGCGCAGGAGGGCGCAAAGGCTGTTCTGCGGTACGCGAAGAATCTCGGTCAGGTGACCGCGAATGTCGGTGCGGCAGGCGGCATTGTCGGCATGAACAGCGCGAGCAGCACGGTCGAGAACTGTATCGGCAACGGTAGCGTCACCAGTAACGACGGCTATGCAGGCGGCGTTGCCAGCGAAAATTACGGTACGATCAGGAGCTGCAGCGTCGGCACGGATAACAGGGTAGTAACGCTCATCACCCGCAACAAGACTGCGGCAGGCGCGATCTGTGCGGTAAACTACAAGGGTGGCACGGTTCAGGGAGCGGTACTCGGCGATGATATCATGATTTCCGGCAGTGCATTCATTCTGGGTGCTGTTGTCGGAGACAACAGCGGTACGGTCACGGAAACCGAGGTTTCGCAGCAGCCGACATACAGCGTTTCCGCAAGCACGCTGCAGGTCGGCGGTGCAGTCGGCATCAATCGAGCGGGCGGTACGGTCAGCAAGGTGAAGGTCACCTCGGATTTCGAGAAATTCACTAAGTATACCTATCTCGGCGGTGTAGTCGGTCAGAATAATGCAAGCGGCAAGGTAACCGAATGCACTTACTCCGGCACGATCGCCGAAGGAAAGAGCGCGGTCGGCAACTGCTACGGCGGCATTGCCGGACTGAACGGCGGTCTGCTGCAGGGCAGCACCGTTTCCGGACTGACGCTGACGGCGGACGGTGTGTACACCGCAACCTCCACCAGCTCGGCGGCAGAAAAGGAACGCCTGTCCTCGCATATCGGCGGCATTGCAGGCAAGAATGATACGACCGGCATCATCGAGCAGTGCTACATAGACAATACCGGAACCGGCACGATCACGGTCAAAAACGGCATGGTCGGCGGTGTGACCGGCTATAACAAGGGCACGATCACCATGTCCGGCGACAAGAGCACCGAAAAGCTGATGAAAAACGTCACCAAGGTGAGCGAGCTGCTAGCGAATGCCAAGGCACAGAAGCTGTCTGCGGACACCACATGGGTGGAATGGCAGAATGGCGCGCAGGTCGAGGACATGAAGTTCAACGGCGGCAAGGCGCTGAAGAACAGCCGAACCATGCAGATCATCGTATCGAGCAACGGCAATCTCGGCGGCGTGGCGGGCTACAACGCGCCGACCGGTGAGCTGAATCGCTGCGTCAGCGGCAGCTGGCTGCTGGTCAATAAGTCGGACGGCATCGGTGTCGGCACCGGCGGTATTGTCGGCATGAACGAGAGCGAAAAGGACTTGTCATTCCTGCTCAACCGCGCGTTTGTCGGCCGCCAGTTGAAACAGCAGAATACCAGCCGCTTTGCGGGCGGTATCATCGGCACGCAGTCCAACAAGACCACAAGCGACTGGACGATTGAGAACTGCATCAATTATGGCACGGTTTACGGCTATCTGTCGCACTATTCGGGCGGCATTGTCGGCCAGTGGACGAATAACGGCGGCACGGTTGAGGATTGCTACAATTACGGCAATTTGCAGACCACTTATGCAGCCAGCTGGGTCGGTGCATCCGGCGGTATCGTGGCACAGCTGTATCATGCGGCCTCCGGTCAGGATTTCAATATTCTGAGCTGCCAGAACCATGGCAGTATATATGGCCGCTGGGGTAACAACACGAGCTACAGTGCAAATGACAGTGCCGGCATTCTGGGTAATATTACGGCGTATACGGCAAGTTCGGCCGCCATGGGACAGCAGTTCAATATCAATGTAGTGGACTGCCTCAATGCACCGGGTGTTAAAATTTATTCGGGCTCGATGGCTTCCGGTATCGTGGGCTTCTTCTCGGTCGATAACGCAACATCGAACAACGGTGCTTCCATCACGGCATCGACGGCGAATATCGTGCTGAATATCGACCGCTGCCGCAACTATGCGTACACGGACGATCTGGTGGGTACTAACTTCCGCGCCGGTATCTTCGGTGACCGCTACGGTTCGGCTGCGACACAGAATACTTATATCCAGAATTGCTATTCTGTGCCGATCAGGTCGGATAACGGCATTATTTCGTTCCAGACTGGCCGTTCTACGCGGCTGGATGTAAACCGGGTGGGCAATAACTATTATTTCTTTGATACATGGGGGCTGACAGAGCGCGGGAATACAGCTGGCATTACTTATAAAACGGACGAAGCGCGCAACAACGGTGCAGGTGAATCGCGGCGTGGTTATGCGCGCATGGCTGCATATGGTGAGTTTGACGGAAAATTCTATGCGGCGATTGTTGGTCCGCGTCTGGATCCGACTTTGAACTTGACACAAAATGAGGATGCCCGGACAAAATGCGGCATTTATTACAACATGACAGATTCTAATACAAGGGTTGAAAATGGTATCCTGATCAGCAAATTCAATGATGGTACGGAAAAAATTACCGGACGAATCCTGTTTGAAATGCCGCCGGATTATTCTTATGATCAGGTACGCACATGGCATGCAAACAACCTAATGCCTGCCATTAGCCAGAAAACCGGCAAACTGAACAACCTGTCAGGCGGAAAGATCATGGACGATTATGTTCGTGAGGCATACCGCACCATGGAGCACGGCCAAAACAGCAAAAAGCTGGATACCTCGTTTACGGTTGACTTGAAACAGCAGACAGACGGCAGTTTCGATGTATCCATCGAGGATACGGACCGTCCCCTGTACTATGAGGGTACAGTGCTCGTTGATGGCAAGGAAGTGCTGTCCAATCTGCGCTTTATCCCGAACCAAAAGGGACAGGGACAGTGGGACCCGAAGCTGAACGGCACACAGGCGTACGGCTCCGGTATGACCACCGGTACGTTCCAGCTGCCGGCAAGCCTTGCGGCAGACACAGCAGGCAAGACTATTACATTGTCTGTTCGTGCTGTCAGTCTGTTTGAGGATACCGCGCCTTCTGCATGGAAAACTGCGGCGACGCAGAATGTGTCGGTGCTGCCGACACCGGATGTCAATATCCGATTGGTGAGCCATTGGAACAATGGCGCTAAATACCAGATCTCGCTGAAAAACCTTGCGGATTATGCAGTCTTCAGCAACTGGAAGGTCACCTTCAGGCTTGGCTCGCAGACCGTGACCATTGATCAGAACAACCATACCGCCGAGATCAGCGGCGATGATTTGAAGGAGCTGATCGTCACGGCAGCGGCAGGCATTACGAACGGCATTCAGCCAGCCACCGTGACGGATACCATCCCGACCGACACGCCGAAGTACAAGCCGGACGGCAGTATTAACCAGCTGTCGGTATCGTACTCGGGCAGTACAGTGGATGATTGCACGGTCACGGCTGCACTGACGGTCAACGAGCCGCAGATGGAAACACCGCCGATTTACCGTATCGAGGTGCTCGGCACGGTTGGCACAAATGAGTATGTGTTTGCGTATGAGGATGTGCTGACCTCGGCGGGCAACACGGTTACGGCAAACTTCCGCGACCTGCCGAAGGAGTATTTCGCGGAGAATGTCACAAATCGTCGGGTGCGTGCATGGTACGCCGCCTCCGGTCTGGGACCGGTTTACACCTATGGCGATACCCGGCAGGCCGACGATGCGTCCGCTACGCTGCGGACTTACAGCGCGGAGGGCGTTCAGCAGCAGGACAAGACCATTTACAGCCATGTTCTTGGCCATGCGAATGACTTTGTAAACTACATTAGAGCCGCGGCGCTGAACATCAAGCCGCTGACGGCACCGGAGCTGAACGACCCGGTACTGATACCGGAAGATAACGGCAGTATCAGCTACCGGTTCTCGTGGACGCAGTCCGGGCAGGGGACTGCAGTGCCGCACTACAGCGTCAAGCTGACCGGCATTACCGCGGCAGGCGCAAGAATCGGCATTCCGGTCAACGAGGTTTACGGTACGCAGGAGAATCCGAATACTTCCCAATCGTTCACCATCAACGCGGACGACTGGCAGTACGCTGAGGTTGAGCTGACCGTTACCCGTCTGGGACAGGAATACGGCGAGGTTGGCCTGAGTACGACGAAGAAGTACGCTGTCAAGCAGCGCCTCGAGCGTCCGGGACAGCCATTGGTAATCAACCCGGATACCAACGAGCTGGAATACACCATCGGCTGGAGTGCCATCGGCAGCGAAAACGGCTGTGCAGGCTATCAGATTTATGTGCAGCCGGAGGGCGAAACGGCCGCTGCCTTGGGTGAGCTTGTGCCCGTCAGGGGCGGCACCGGCTCGGTAAGCCGCAGTCTGGAGGATTACGCTGGCAAGACCATCGACCTCTATCTGGTGGCGGTGGCTGCTGATGATTCCGGCTACGCGGACAGCCCGAACGGTATCGTGTACACGATGACCGTGCCGATGCGTCTGAATACGCCGAGCGTCAAGTGGTCGTACAACTGGAATGCGACAGCAAACAACCCGATTCCGGCGGCCGGCTTCCGAAGCGGAGGTCTGCAGGTCACCGTTACGCCGGAGAATGAGGCCAGCGTACCGCCCGGCGGCAGCACCTATCTGCTGAGGGCAAAAATTACCGGGACGGACGGCACAACGGTGACTTACCCCGTTTCTGCAATGAGCGAAAGCGGCGGCAGCTACGTCTGCAGCCTGACCGATCTGGATACGAAATACGCAGGCTGTTCTGTACGGTTTGAGGCTCGTATTTCGCAGTCGGCGGGACAGGTAAGCTCGGCATGGGTATCGAGCGGCGATGTGGTATTCCCGCGTGTGAAGCTGGAAGCACCGAGCGCGTCGCTGGCAAACGTGAATGAGGCGCTTGCGGTCAGCTATGGCCCGATGAATCGTCTTATCAACACGGCAGAGTGGGCTGCACAGCTTACCGCGCTCTCGTGGGACGAGGTGGCAGGGGCTGACCTGTATCGGATTGAATTGACCGATAAGGACGATAATTCCACGACGGTTACCGTCGATATGAGCGGGAACCTGCCGGAGATTATCATAAATGGTCAAAATACGTTTGCAGTTGCAGGGGATGACTGGTATACTGTAAAACAGGGCAGTGCGGTCAACGGCAGATACAGCCTTATCAATGGCAGCATTCGTTATTACAGCTATCAGCCGGATACCATGCTGCAGGTGAAGGACGGCACATTTACCTTGAAGCTGCCTAACATTTTCTCCGTGGTAACGCACGAGAATCAGACCCTGCAGCTGACGAATGGTATACAGATCAGCAGGGTAACTGTCATTGCGGACAGCAAGAGCGACCGTTATACGGAATCCGATCCTGCTGAGCGCAGATTTTAGTTACGAAGGGAGGCGGCAGACATGAAGCGGATACGTCAGGGATGGAACACCCTGCAGCGCAGCAGGCGAAGCGGTGTTTCGCTGATCGTAGCACTTTGTGCTGTCGCCGTCCTGATCGGGCTTTCGCTCAGTATCGTGTATTCCTCATCCATGCTGCTCTCGCGGGCCAACCGCAAGATCGGCAGGGAACGCTGTTATCAGCTGGCGCAGTCCTTTGCACAGGTGCTGGACAGCGAACTGCAGGAATACAAAACAATAAAGCCGGAATTGGATACCAATTTTGCGCCGGAAGGCTGTTTCTACCGTGAAGTGAACAACATTTTAGCGGAAGATACGGGATTGGGTATTTACGATCCGGACCGTTCGGATGAAACCACTGCCTGCTATAATGCGGGTTCGACCGAGGATAACTACGGCAGGATTACGATTCTGCTCCGTGATGTTACCGATGTGCAGGACCCGATCACAGGCGATACCTTTGCATACGATGCTCGGGACGAAGGCACCGAAAAGGCAGAGCAGACAACCTTTAACAGACATCAGGTTTGGGTAGGCGTCAAGGCGGAAAAGGGAGCGGACAGCTACATGTACACCACAGAATACCGCCGAAAGGACAGTTTTCAGCCAATCTACACATGGAAAGGGGAAGACGGCGTCAGCGGACAGTTCCAGGTCTACTGGGTAAACGGCCGCTTTTGCCGAAGTGCCAACGGCGAGGACCCGGTAAAACCCAAGGTCATTGGCGAGGGCAAGGATGCCCGCACGGAGCATGTGGAGATCAGCTATACCTATGATATCAACAATCCGACGTACAGCCGATACGAACCCATTCACAAGCCGGCAGCCCGGACAACCGGAGGTGCAGCCGATGAATAGACTGATTCGCGTGCTGCGCGACCGCCGGGGCGAATCCATGGTGGAAATTCTGGTTTCCACGGTGGTGTTCATGCTGCTGCTGGGCGCGCTGAACGGCGCAGTCGGCTTTGCCTCAAATGCGCAGCGCAAGTCGGAGCAGCTCCGCAGGGACGCGACCGAACTGCAGGAAAGCGTGCGCGGGAATACAGAAGTCGCGGACGGCGAAGCTGCCGCGTACGATTTTAAGGTGACGACGTCGAACGGCGAAGATACCGATATTGACGCCTTCCGCGTAAAGGTAAAAAAGCAGACCGTAAACGCTAAAACCGAGGACGGCAAAACCGTGCCCTTCTACCGGTTTGCGAAGGGAGAGTGACGGCATGAAACGCATTCGCTCAATCCTGCGCGGCCGGGAAGGCATGACACTGGTGGAGCTTGTGGTCGGCGCCGGACTGCTGTGTCTGGTCATCGGCATATTCAGTGCGTCGCTGCGGCCGGCGGCCGAGGTATCGCGCCGCACGCAGGAGCTGAACAGCGCCGAGCTGATCGCGGACGACCTGCTCGAAACCGTGCGCAGCAAGGTGGAGACCGCCACGGATTACATCAAATGCTACGACAGCGGCACGGATGTGACGAATAAAACCGGCTCGTCCGAAGGCTCGGCGATCGAGTTTGGCTATGAGACCGAACAGGGATATAACGCGGCGGAGCTGCTGACGGCAGACGGCTGCGGACCAACCAAAATCGTGATTGCCGATAAGGTCTCCGGTGAGCAGCCTCGAGTGGAAAAGGGTTATCTTGTCGAGCGCTATTATAAAGACGGCTACAGTCAGGATGCGGACGGCAATCCCATTGCCCGAGCCATGACGAAAACCTACGCAGAGGGCTTTTATATGGGTCTTCGCGCCGGACTGCATTTCAAAATCGACGAAGCAAAGCACACCGTTACCGCCACCGTGACAATTTACCGAGATAAGGATTTGACCGATAAAATCTATTCGGATTCGCTCATTATCGACCTGCGGTACGATATTCCGGTGAAAACCGAGGTAACGGCAACGAAAAAGCCGGCATAACGGCAATGTAATATGTGTAACTCTGCGGAGCACCGCCGCAGCTTACAGAGATAGAAAAACAAAAATAAAATTGGAGGAATAAGATCATGATGGAAAAAATGATCGCGCTGCAGCAGAAGCGCCGCAGCAAGAAGGGCGGCTTTACGCTGGTAGAGCTGATCGTGGTTCTGGTTATTCTGGCAATTCTGGCAGCGCTGCTGATTCCGGCGCTGACTGGTTATATTGACCGTGCTAAGGAGAAATCGGTTATTTCTGAGACTCGTCAGTGTGTAATGGCTGCTCAGACTTTGTATGACGAGGCTTATGCAGGTGTAGCTAAGAATGGTACCGCAGCGACTCCGGCAAATGATAAGATTTTGGAGCTGGCTGAGCTGACTGATAAGGGCGCTCTTGGTACTGGCACTGGTAAGGAAGTTGCGTTTACTAACAATAAGGTATCGCATCTGGAATATACGCGCAATGGTGTAACTTGCGTATATAATGGTAGCACTTATAACTGCAACTAATAGATGATTAACTTCATCAACCACCCCGCCCGCACCGCACCGTCTAACCACGGTGCGGTACGGTGTCCGTCGGTGGTGACTTGATTCATACCGCTGTAACGATGCGGAACGCAGTAACGGTGCCTGCGTTCGGCTTGCGGACGGTATGGCGGGTCACAGCCCCTTAACGTTTAAGTGGCTGTGACCTGTCATGCGGTTTTTGTATGGCAGATTCTATTTGTAAAAAATCATTTCAAACCAACCCAACGAGGAGGAAACCAATGCTTTACATCGCCTATGCTGTATTATGGCTGTTACGGTTCGCATTGGGCGCATGCGTATTCAGCTTTCTCGGTGTGGTGGTATGGCGCCTGCCGCGCAGAGAGAGCGTGGTGAAGGGACGCAGTCACTGTCCGGTGTGCGGGCGCACGCTGTCGGCGGCGGAGCTGCTCCCGTGCCTGAGTTATCTCCTGCAGGGCGGCAAATGCCGCGGCTGCGGCGCAAAAATCCCCGCAAGGGATTTCTGGATCGAGGTGCTCGGCGGCTTGTGCTCCTGTGCCTGCGCATACGCCTTCGGCGGCGAGACCGCACAGGCGGCGCTGGCGTTCGCCGTGCTCGGCATTCTGACGGTCGTGGCGCTCATGGACATGGACACGCTTGAAATCTACGACCGGTTTCCGGTGTTGCTGTTTGTCTGCGGCATCGCTGCGCACATACTTATCCCCAGCCTGGGGATAAAATCGCGGCTGATCGGCTGTGTGATCGTCAGCGTGCCGATGCTGCTTCTGGCGCTCATCGTGCCCGGCGGCTTCGGCGGCGGTGATATCAAGCTGATGTTCGGCGCGGGCTTTTTCCTCGGCGCAAAGCTGACGGTCGTTGCCGCGTTTATCGGCATTCTGCTCGGCGGCGGCTTCGGTGCGCTGCTGCTCGCCCAAAAGAAGGCAAACCGGAAAAGCCAGTTCGCATTCGGTCCGTTTTTGTGCATCGGCATTGCGATCGCCATGTTTTTCGGAGAAACGATCGCGGACTGGTATATGGGATTATTGTAATGAATGGAGAGGAGGGTCAGCATGGCTGCATCCAACAACCACAGGCTGACCGTCACGGTCAAACCGAACAGCGGTCACACGCTGTTCCGCTACACGGCAAAGGACATAGACGGAAAGGTAGTCCGCGGCACAATGGAGGCTGCGGACTATGACACGTTGTATACCCAATTACTCGCTCAGGGGCTGTATCTGCAGAGTGCGTCCCGCCGCGGTGCGGGCCGCAAGCCGCGCACACTGCGTCCGCAGGAGCTGAGCGACCTGTGCCGTCAGCTGTCCACGCTGCTGGCTTCGGGCGTCAGTCTGGTGCGCGCGCTGACGATCATCTCGCAGGATGAGGGCATCAGCGCGGGTCTGCGCCGCATTTACGAGAGTGTGCTGGGTGAAGTCCGGAAAGGCTCGAGCCTTTCTGCCGCACTCGAGGCGCAGCAGGTGTTCCCGACGCTCATGCTCGGCATGATCCGCGCAGGCGAGGGCAGCGGCAAGCTGGATCAGGTCGCGGAGCGGCTCGCTCTCCACTACGAGAAGGCGCACCAGATGAACCAGCAGGTCAAGTCGGCGCTCATGTACCCGATGATCCTTGCGATTCTGGCGGTCGCGGTCGTTATCGTTATCGTAACCTTCGTGCTGCCGCAGTTCAGCGATCTGTTCTCCACAATGGATTCGCTGCCGGGCGTTACGCTGGCGCTGATGGCGTTTTCCAATTTTATGGTTACCAAATGGTATCTGATGATACTGGGTGTCGCGGCAGTGGTCATGGTTATCCGCACGCTGCTGCGCATTCCGGCCTTCCGGCTGGAAATGGACCGGCGCAAGCTCAAAATGCCGGTTTTCGGTCCGCTCAATCAGGTTATCTGCACGGCGCGGTTCGCACGAACCATCAGCAGCCTGTACTCGAGCGGTCTGCCGATCGTCACTGCGCTGCAGACCGCCCGTGATACCATCGGCAACGCCTACATCGTTTCGCAGTTCGATGATGTGCTCGTGCAGGTGCGTTCGGGCGTCAGCCTGTCCGCCGCCCTCGAGACCGTAGACGGCTTTCAGCGCAAGCTGTGCAGCAGCATTGCAGTTGGCGAGGAGACCGGACGACTGGACTCCATGCTGGATTCCATCGCGGATTCGATGGAGTACGATGCACAGCAGGCGAGCAAGCGCATGACGACCATTCTGGAGCCGATGCTGATCGTGCTGATGGCGTTCGTGGTCGGCTTTATCATTATCGCAGTCATGTCGCCGATCATCGGCTCGTACAGTGCGATTGAGAGTTCGGGGAACGTATAACCTCGGAAACGTGTAAACCTCACAAAAGGGGAGAAATGAGAATGAACACAACCGTTTTGGCGCTGCAGGAGGAGCAGGTGCTTGTCGCGGTCGGCAAGTCCGGCGCGCAGCCTTCCGTGCAGGCGCTTTACAGTGCCCCCGTACACGGCGGCGGCATGGAAAACTGGGAGAAGGCGATAGGCGCACTCTGGCAGCAGCACAGGCTGCCGACCCGCGGCATCACGCTCGTCCTGCCGGATGAGGCGGTTGCCACCAAGACTATCACCGCACCGAGCATGCCGGAAAACAAGCTGGAGGAGCTTGTGCGGCACGAAATGCGTCCGCGGGAGGATCAGCTTGCGGCGGCGGACTATGTGCCGCTCGGCACAGATGCCGAGGGCCGTCAGCAGCTGTTCTGCGCTGCCTGCCGCAAGGAAACGATGGAAGAATACCTTGCAATGACCGACCGGCTCGGCCTGCGCCTGCAGAGCGTTACCGTTACTATGGCAGGACGGCTCAAGCTCCTGCATGCCATGCAGTCCATGCAGGGCAAGACCTGTATCTGGCTGTGCTTTGAGGGCAGCAGCGTGCTTTCGCTGCTGGTCGAGAACGGCGAGTACCGTTATTCCAGCCGCAGCCGTATTTTCAGTGAGCCGGGCACGGTGGATTTCGGCACCGAGATGACGAGAAACGTTTCCGGCACCATGCAGTTCCACACGGCAAGCCGCTCGGGCGGCACGCTGACCGATGTGTATTACGCCGGCTGCTCGGATGATGATTTCGAGGTGTGTCTGGCGGGTATCCGCGGTCTGGGGCTGAAAGTGAGCCGTCTGCCCGAATGCCGTGCGTTCCGCGCTATGCCGACCGGCGAGCGGCTGGACGACTGGCTCGGCTGTGCCGAAACTTTGATTCGAACCGTGCTTCGTGCAAACAAGGAGCTGGATCTGCTCCGCAGCTATCGGCGTTTGTCCCGCGGCAGCAAAGGGCAGACCGGCCTGCTGCACAGCTTCTACACACCGATTGCGGTGTGTCTGGTGGTGTGCGCTGCGGTCTGGTGTGTGTTCCTGCAGATGAACAGCAGCCTGAGCCACAGGACCGGCGACATCAACGACTGGCTGAACGATCCGACCGTGATCGAGCAGTACAACGAAGCTGCCGAAAAGCAGCAGCGCAATGACAATCTGGTGCAGGGACTGCAGCAGGTGCGCAATCTGACGGACGCGCTTGCCACCTATCCGCAGGTGGACAGCGCCCTGATGAGCAAGATCGGCGCGGCAGGTGGCGCTCAGGTCAGCATGGTGCTGACCGGCTATGATGCGGCTACCGGCGCGCTGCAGTTCGATGCACAGAGCGGCAGCGTTATCGACATTCCGAGCTATGTGCTCAAGCTGCAGAAAACCGGCCTGTTCCGCAAGGTGGACTACACCGGCTATACCTATGAGGACGGCGTGTACGTCCTCAGCCTGAACTGTATCCTGCTGGGAGAGGAGGCAGCCGAATGAACATCGTTGTAACCGAACGTGATAAAAAGCTGCTCCGGCTGGTGGCCTGTCTGGCGATAATCGTCATTTTCGGCATGTATCTCATCCGTCCTGCGATGGAAAAACACGAAACGCTGCAGAACGAGTATGACGCCGCCGAACAGAAGCAGCAGGAATATCAGACGCAGATTGCCGCACTCGCGACGATTGACGACATTATCGCGCAGAATGAAGCCGCGCTGAACACGGCAAGCGAAAAATACTACAAGAGCGATCTGGAAACCCGTCAGATGGACGATATCATTACGGGTATCGCGCTCGAGAACGGGCTGTTTCCGCAGTCGCTGACGCTGACGGAAGCCGCTCCGGGTGCGGTCAGCGCGTATCTCACCGAGCAGGAAGCTGCGCAGACGGACGGCAGTGCGGACACCTCGTCCGATGCGGAATCCGCCGATTCGACCGACGATTCGACCGACGATACATCGGCAACGCTGATACAGCCGGTCAACTACGTTTATATCGGCACTGCGACTATCTCGGCGCAGGGCGCTGTAACCCAGTGGCTGAACTTCCTCGATGAGGTGGAGCACAGGTACAAGGGTCTGCGTGTGACCAATTTCAGTATTGCAGACTATGATTATGTGGCAAACAACACGCAGGCGGTCAGCACCAATCTGATCACCGGCACGCTGGAGATCTACATGTGTGTCAGCGACAAGGAGGCAGACGCATGAAAACCAATTTGCGTATCGGCGAAGTGCTGATGGAGCGCAATTACATCACGCAGGAGCAGATGGAGCAGGCGCTCGCCTACCAGAAGGAGCACCGTGAAAAGCGAGTCGGTCAGATCCTGATCGAGCTGGGCTTTGTCACCGAGGCGCAGGTGCTCGAGGCACTGGCTGCCCGTCTGGGACTGGAGATCGTGAGCATTGGACAGATGCAGGTCGATCTGACCGCTGTCCGCATGATTCCGCGTGAGCTGGCGGAAAAGCAGAACCTGCTTGCGGTCGGCTTTGCGGACAAGAGCCTTGAGGTCGTGACGAACGATCCGCTCAACTACTTTGCCTTTGAGGAAGTGCGCCAGCTGACCGGCTGTCAGGTGGTCATCCGCCTGAGCGAAATGGGTCCGCTGCAGAGCGCAATTCGCTACTATTACGCCGAGGTCGGTGCACAGCAGGCGGCACAGACCGCCAACGAGGACTTTGCAGAGCGCAATGTGGAGATGCTGCAGGTCGAAGAGAGCGAAAGCGGCGATCCGGAAGCGCCGATCGTCAAGCTGCTCAACAGCCTGCTCGACCGTGCCATCAGCACCGGCGCAAGCGACGTGCATA
>OLNG01000878.1_pt1 | contig 19912 bp, 19 predicted proteins | sample 1643091 | NCBI WGS metagenome assembly OLNG01 (sample SAMEA3136661, study PRJEB25190) | human gut metagenome | biome: human gut; feature: human-associated habitat; material: faeces | place: Austria | collected 2013 | reverse complement strand
CCGGACCCCACATCATTTCTTTTTTTCTCACTGCTCATCTATCTCCATTCTCCTAGACTGTAACATCAAAAAACTGCTGTTTGTGTATCGGATTTTTAATCTTTCATATTATAACATATTTCATGGTATTTGTACCATATCTGCCCTATGTTTTTTCGTAATATACCAGAATTTCCATAATTTTATTATAACAGCAGACGCTACTTATATTGTATCCTGCGTTGTCTTTTTTATCCTTAATACACAAAAACCCTGAGCAGTACAAGGTTTCCCCGTATTGCTCAGAGTTTTATTCCAGATGGAGATTTTCAGATTTATCTTATTGACAGTTTCTGCCTGCGTTCCATCACAGTTTTTATGTTTTATTTTTCGATCAGAAGGGATTCTCCTGTCATTTCTTCCGGTTTTTCCATTCCCATAAGCTCAATCAAAGTCGGAATAATGTCAGCAAGACATCCGCCCTCTTTCAGAGTATATTTCGGATCTGCATTTACAAGAATAAACGGAACCGGATTTGTTGTATGAGCAGTGAATGGTTCGCCTGACTCATAGTCGATCAGCTGTTCTGCATTTCCGTGGTCTGCACAGATAAACATCTGTCCATCTACCTTCTTAATTGCTTCAACTGTTTTTCCTACACACTCATCAACCGCCTCAATAGCCTTGATTGCAGCTCCTTCTACGCCAGTATGTCCGACCATATCCGGGTTTGCAAAGTTGATGATAATCACATCATATTTATCAGATTCAATTGCTTCAACTAATTTGTCACATACTTCATAAGCACTCATTTCCGGTTTCAGATCATAAGTTGCCACCTTCGGAGATTTCACAAGGATTCTATCCTCGCCCTCATTCGGCTCCTCAACTCCACCGTTAAAGAAGAATGTCACATGTGCATATTTCTCTGTCTCGGCAATACGTGCCTGTTTAAGTCCATTCTTAGCAAGGAATTCACCAAATGTATTGGTAATCTTTTCTTTTACAAATGCCACAAGTTTATTTTCAATTGTCACATCGTACTCTGTAAAGCATACGAATGTTGTCTTAATTCTCTCGCCTCTGTCAAAGCCTTCAAATTTATCATCGCAAAATGTTCTTGTAATTTCTCTCGCGCGGTCTGGACGGAAGTTAAAGAAGATGATGGAATCATTTTCTTTGACTGTTGCAAGCGCAGCTCCATCTTTTTCAACAACTGTTGGCAGAACAAACTCATCTGTTGTATCTTTATCATAAGATGCCTGGATTCCGGCTGGTCCGCTTGTTGCCTTTTCGCCTTCTCCGTATGCAATTGCACGGTATGCCTTTTCTACACGATCCCAGCGATTATCACGATCCATCGCATAATACCGTCCCATAACAGACGCTACTTCACCAACACCTATTTCTTTCATCTTAGCTTCTAACTGCTCTACATACTCTTTTCCTGATGCCGGTGGTGTATCACGTCCATCCAGGAAGCAGTGTACATAAACTTTCTTAAGTCCCTGTCTTTTTGCCAACTCAAGAAGTCCGAAAATATGCTCAATATGGCTGTGTACTCCTCCATCTGATACAAGTCCCATCAAATGAAGTGCAGAATCATTTTTCTTTACATTTTCACACGCAGCAAGCAGTGCTTTGTTCTCAAAGAAATCTCCATCCTGAATAGATTTTGTGATTTTTGTCAATTCCTGGTACACAATACGTCCGGCCCCCATATTCAGATGTCCGACTTCAGAGTTTCCCATCTGTCCATCCGGAAGTCCGACAGCTAGTCCGCTTGCATATCCTTTTACAAATGGATACTCTGCCATTAACTTATCCACAACCGGAGTCTTTGCTTCAGCTACAGCATTTCCTTTCTGATTATTATTTAAACCGTAACCGTCTAAAATCATAAGAACTGTTGGTCTCTTGCTCATTATTCTTCTCCTTCTTTCTTCATAAGTCTGTCAAGCCATGTATCAACAAGCGAAATCCAGCTTGTACATTCCTCCTGTACACCCCTGCCATCCAGACATTCTACCAGTTCATTGGCAAGGCTGAGTCCATGAATCCCTTCCGGATACACATGCAGCTCCACCGGAATGCCTGCTTTCCATAATGCCATGGCAAGCAGCAGAGAATTCGGCAGCGGTACTGTCTGATCTGTTGCTGTATGCCAGATAAAACAAGGCGGCATGGAATCTGTAATTTGATGATCCAAAGATAAGTTCCAAGCCTCTTCCTCTACTGTATCTCCAAGAAGATTCTGGAAGCTTGGCATATGCGCATATTTCGGATCCGATGTGATAACCGGATAACAGAGGATCAGGCCTCTTGGCTTTAACATCTCTCTTGGCATACCACTTTTCTCCACCAAAAACTCGCGTTTCCAAAATGCACAGTAATTAGCCGCCAGATGTCCTCCTGCTGAAGCTCCCGCCAGTACAATTTTCTTTGTGTCAATATACCATTCTTTTGCATGTTCATGAATCTGTCTGACACTCTCTGTCACTTCCAAAAGCTGTGTCGGATAAAATGCCTCCGGTGACACGGAATACTGTAACACACATGCATGATAGCCCAGACTCAAAAAATGCATGGCAAGGGGTTCTCCTTCTCGGTAACTGACCTTGTGATATCCTCCGCCCGGACAAATCAGAATGATCGGCCGTTTCTGGATCTTCATCTCGTCCGGAAGTGTATCCAGTATATAAAACTGTGCTCGGCTCGTCTTATCAGAACCTTCCACTTGAATTGGTATTTCTTTATATATCATAATACTATCCTCTAGCGCTGTTTATTTTCGTAAACTGTTCATACCTTAAGACTCTTTGACGAGTCAGGGTAAAAATCGCAGGAAGTGTCTGCCGCCCCCTGCGATTCAAAATCTTACTTGTAATTTACAATTTTTCCGAAATCTGCTTTCAGAGATGCTCCGCCTACAAGTCCTCCATCGATATCAGCCTGTGCGAACAATTCTGCTGCATTTCCAGCATTTACAGATCCGCCATACTGAATACGGATAGCTTCTGCTGTTGCCTCATCATAGATTTCAGCGATGCATGCACGAATACCTGCGCATACTTCTTCAGCCTGCTCGGTTGTTGCTGTCTTACCTGTTCCGATTGCCCAGATTGGCTCGTAAGCGATAACTGCTGTTTTTGCCTGATCTGCTGTCACATTCTGGAATCCGACTTTCACCTGCTGGCGGATGAAATCCATTGTCACACCCTGCTCTCTCTGCTCCAGTGTCTCACCACAGCACATGATTGGTGTAATACCATGCTCAAATGCTTTCAGGATTTTCTTATTGACATCAGCATTTGTTTCACCAAAATACTCTCTTCTCTCAGAATGTCCAAGAACAACATATTTGACACCTGCATCTACTAACATAGCTGGTGAAATCTCGCCTGTGTAAGCCCCGTTCTCTTCAAAATACATATTCTCAGCGCCAACCTGAATGTTGGTCCCTTTTACTGCCTCAGCAACTGGAATAATATCAATTGCCGGTACACAGAACACTACATCTACTTCGTCATTTGCAACTAAAGGTTTTAACTCATTTACAAGAGCAACTGCCTCGCTTGGAGTTTTATTCATCTTCCAGTTACCTGCAACAATTTTTCTTCTTGCCATGATTTTATCTCCTAATTTAAATTTTATTGTTCAGTATTTTTCTGAAATTAATCAAAGAAAAACATTGGATACGAGTGTATACTTGGTTTTCGTCACTTATTTATCGTTAGCAGCTGCAACACCCGGTAATTCTTTTCCTTCCAGGAATTCCAGAGAAGCTCCGCCACCTGTGGAAATGTGTGTCATCTTGTCGCCATATCCAAGCTGGTTCACTGCTGCTGCGGAATCTCCACCACCGATGATTGTAACTGCATCTGTATCAGCAAGTGCTTTTGCAACTGCCTCTGTTCCATGTGCGAAGTTCGGCATCTCGAAGCAGCCCATTGGTCCGTTCCATACAACTGTCTTAGCATCTTTTACTGCGTCACAGAAAATTTTCTCTGTCTCAGGTCCAATATCAAGTCCCTGCCATCCGTCCGGAATCTCACCGCTTTTTACAACTTTTTTATTTGCTCCATTGGAGAAATCGTCTGCAATGACTGTATCTACAGGAAGAAGAAGTTTTACACCTTTCTCCTGTGCTTTCTTTAACATGTCAAGTGCATACTGGCAGTAGTCAGCCTCAAGAAGTGAATTTCCAACTGTACCGCCCTGAGCTTTACTGAATGTGTAAGACATACCACCACCAATGATCAGTGTGTCAACTTTATCGATCAAGTTCTCAATTACAGAAATCTTGCTGGATACTTTTGCTCCACCGAGGATTGCTACGAAAGGTCTCTCCGGGTTGTTTACTGCATTTCCAAGGAAATCGATCTCTTTCTGCATTAAATATCCTACAACTGCTGTGTCCACATATTTTGTAATACCTACGTTAGAGCAGTGTGCACGATGTGCCGTTCCAAATGCATCATTTACAAATACATCACAAAGAGAAGCAAGGTCTTTGCTGAAAGCATCTTCGTTCTTTGTCTCTTCTGCTCTGTAACGTGTATTCTCAAGTAAGATGACATCTCCGTCTTTCATGTCAGCTACTGCTGCTTTTGCGTTAGCTCCTACAACCTCAGGATCTGCTGCAAATTTTACTTCCTGTCCAAGAAGCTCTGAGAGTCGTACTGCAACTGGTGCAAGAGATAACTCCGGTACTGGCTGTCCCTTAGGTTTTCCAAGGTGTGAGCAAAGGATGACCTTTCCTCCGTCAGCAATCAGCTTTTTAATTGTAGGAAGTGCTGCAACAAGACGGTTCTCGTCTGTGATTTTTCCATCAATAAGTGGTACGTTAAAATCGCATCTTACAAGAACCTTTTTCCCTTTTACATTGATATCATCTACTGACTTTTTATTTAACATAACATTCTCTCCATTCTCAAAATGAATATACTCTGGCTTGTTCTGCCAAATGCTTTTTAAGCAATAAAATTATATTTCTATTACTTAAAAAGGGATCCGGTCCATATTAGACCGGACCCTTTGTGAGTCTTTATGAAATACTCGAAATCTTATGCAAGCTCTGAGAAGTATTTGATTGTTCTTACCATCTGGCTTGTGTAAGAATTCTCGTTGTCATACCAGGAAACAACCTGAACCTGTGTTGTTCCGTTGTCAAGTGGCATAACCATTGTCTGTGTTGCATCGAACAGTGAACCATATCTCATTCCAACGATATCACTGGATACGATCTCATCTGTGTTGTATCCGAATGACTCATTAGAAGCTGCTTTCATAGCCTCATTGATCTGCTCTACTGTTACGTTACCCTCTACAACTGCTGTAAGGATTGTTGTTGATCCTGTAGGTGTTGGTACACGCTGTGCAGAACCGATGAGTTTTCCATTCAGCTCTGGAATAACAAGACCGATTGCTTTTGCAGCACCTGTGCTGTTTGGTACGATATTAACTGCTGCTGCACGAGATCTTCTTAAATCACCTTTTCTCTGTGGTCCATCAAGAGTCATCTGATCTCCTGTGTAAGCATGGATTGTGCTCATGATACCAGATTTGATCGGTGCAAGATCATTCAGTGCCTTAGCCATAGGTGCAAGACAGTTTGTTGTACAAGAAGCTGCAGAAATAACTGTATCCTCTGGTTTTAACTCATTGTGGTTTACATTATATACGATTGTTGGCAGGTCTTTTCCAGCTGGTGCGGAAATAACAACTTTTCTAGCTCCTGCTTTGATATGTGCCATGGATTTTTCTTTAGATGTATAGAATCCTGTACACTCCAGAACTACGTCTACACCGATTTCTCCCCATGGAAGTTCCTCAGCATTAGCTTTTGCGTAGATTTTGATCTCTTTTCCGTCAACAATGATAGAATCCTCTGTAGCCTCTACCTTATCAGCTAAAGCATATCTTCCCTGAGAAGAATCATACTTTAACAGGTGTGCAAGCATCTTAGGAGATGTCAGGTCGTTGATTGCAACTACCTCATATCCCTCTGCTCCAAACATCTGTCTGAAAGCTAAACGTCCAATACGTCCAAAACCATTAATCGCTACTTTTACTGCCATGATTAATTCCTCCTAAAGTTTTAAATTTAGTTCTTTACATTTTATGCTGATATCTTCAACAAAAGTTTGTTAAAGATTCATCAACCTCTTTCATTGTACTAAAGAAAGTACAAAAATTCAAGTCTCTTTTCGAATTCTATCGAAGTGTCAAAAAAATCGGCTTTCTTTCCTTAAATTCTGTATAATATTTAAAATTACACCCTTTTAAAATGTCACACGCCTTGTCAAATTCCCATGCAATATGCTCTGGCCGGTGCCCATCTGCACCAACTGTAACAATTTCGCCTCCAAGCTCTCTGTAACGCTTCAGAATATCCGGATGCGGATGTGCGAAGGGCAGTCCATATTTGAGTCCTGCCATATTAAGCTCAAGTCCTTTGCCATGTTCAATCAGTTCTCTTAAAAGAGCGTCTATCTCATCTGCAAACATCTTATACGAATATTCTTTTTCTTTGTTCTTACCATATCTTACCACATAATCCAGATGTCCCATAACATCAAAATCATGAAAATGTCTGATATCCTCCAGACTCTCCTCAAAGGTCATCCTGTATACTTGCGCATCAGTCTTTCCTTCAAACAGCTTTTCGGACGCCGGGTCTACACCGTGAACCGAATGGACCGATCCAATCACCATATCAAATGGATACTTTGGGACGAACCTACTGTAATATTCTGCAAGATGCGGTCTGAGACCAAGTTCAACCCCTATCCGGACCTCTATCTGATCCCGATATTGTTCCCTTAACCTTGTCATAGTTGTAAAATATTCATCTACATCAAAAATCTGCTCTCCCTCGCCCCACTGATCGTCATCTTTGTCATAATGATCTGTAAAGCAGATGGCTTTTAAACCCTTCTGGATGGAAGCTTCTATCATTTTCTTTGGACAGACCTCTGCATCATAAGAAAAGCTGCTGTGCATATGTGCATCTGTTTTCATAGAATCGTTCCTCCTCCAAGAACATATTCTCCATCATAAAGCACCAGTGCCTGTCCCGGTGTGATCGCACGTACCGGTTCATCAAATGTACATAAAATTTCGTCTTCACCTGTACGTTCGACTGTACACCATGCACCTTTATGATTATAGCGGATCTTTCCCCACGCACGCTTCTTCCCATCAATGTCAGCAACCGACATGAAATTCACATGATTAGCACGTACATATCTGGACATGGATTCTTCATTGGTTCCCACAACTACTTCATTTGTCTCTGGACGGATTTCCAGTACAAATGCCGGATGTCCCAGAGATAATCCAAGACCCTTTCTCTGCCCCACTGTATAATGTATGATTCCTTTATGCTGTCCTACAATCGTTCCATCGGAAGTCACGAAGTTCCCCGGCCGGATTGAACCTGCCGCAATGTTTTCTTCTATATATGTGGCATAGTCTCCATCCGGAACAAAACATATATCCTGACTGTCTGGTTTATGAGCAACCAGAAGTCCGATATTCTCAGCCATCTTACGTACTTCGTCTTTGCTGTACTTTCCGACTGGCATCAGTGTTTTACTAAGCTGATCCTGTGTCAGATTATATAGCGCATAAGTCTGATCCTTCATGCTCGTCACGGAAGTCTTAATGGAATCCCTTCCACTAGGAAGCTGTTCTACCTGTGCATAATGACCGGTCGCAATATAGTCTGCACCAATCTCCATCGCTCTTGTAAGCAGAGACTCCCATTTTACATAACGGTTACAGGCAATACATGGATTCGGTGTCCTTCCATGCAAATAGTCATCGATAAAATAATCGATGACATATTTTTTAAATTCATTTTTAAAATTCATAACATAATAAGGAATGCCCAGACGGGCAGCTACCCGTCTTGCATCTTCCACAGCGGAAAGTCCACAGCATCCGCCTTCTTCCTGCTGCTTGAATTCATCTTCATCCTGCCAGATCTGCATGGTCACACCGATCACATCATATCCCTGCTCCTTTAAAAGCCAGGCAGCCACCGATGAATCCACACCACCGGACATTCCTACTACTACTTTTTTCTTCTCCATCACATCTACCTTTGCGATTTAATACTCTTCTGCCTCATCCTCTTCACCTTCGTGAATATCTGATTTTGGTTTCTGGAGTCCTTCAATTGTAATACCGTTCTTCTGTGCATAGTCCCACAGTGCTGCATGGATTGCTTCCTCTGCAAGAAGGGAACAGTGTACCTTTACCGGCGGAAGTCCATCAAGTGCTTCCATAACCGCTTTATTCGTAACCTCCATTGCTTCCTGAACCGTCTTTCCTTTTACCATCTCAGTTGCCATACTGCTTGTTGCAACTGCAGCTCCGCATCCAAATGTCTTGAATTTTACATCTTTAATGATCTGGTTCTCGTCGATGTCCAGATAAATTCTCATAATATCTCCACATTTTGCATTTCCAACAGTTCCTACTCCACTGGCATCCTCAATCTCTCCTACATTTCTTGGATGTTCAAAGTGATCCATTACTTTTGCTGAATACATTTATATTTCCTCCTGATGTTTGTGATTTATTATCTATTTTTGTTTTTTTAAGAAGTCCTCATAAAGTGGTGACATCTGACGGATATAAGCCACGATTTCTTTCAGACTGTCTACAACGTAGTCGATATCTTCTTTTGTGATTTCCTCATTCAAAGTCAGTCTGAGTGATCCGTGTGCGATCTCGTGAGGCAGTCCGATTGCCAGAAGTACATGGGACGGATCTAAAGATCCTGATGTACATGCGGATCCACTGGAACCACAGATTCCTTTCATATCCAATCTGATCAGAAGTGACTCTCCTTCGATGAACTGGAAGCTGAAGTTTGCGTTGTTCGGAAGTCTCTTTGTCGGATGTCCGTTCAGTCTTGTATACGGTATCTCATCCAAAACACGTTTGATCAGATAATCACGTACTTCTGTTTCTTTCTTTGTACGTTCTTGCATCGTGCGGATCGCACGCTCAGTTGCCGTTCCGATTCCCACGATTCCTGGTACATTTTCTGTTCCGGCACGACGTTTTCTCTCCTGAGCTCCACCATGAACGAATGAGCGGATTTTAACCCCTTTACGGATGTAAAGAAATCCAATTCCCTTAGGTCCGTTTAATTTGTGACCACTGGCACTCAACATATCAATATGACATTCGTCAACATTGATTGGAACCTGTCCAAATGCCTGTACTGCATCTGTGTGGAATAGTATACCATGCTCATGAGCAATCTCACCAATCTCTTTGATTGGCTGGATCGTACCAATCTCGTTATTAGCAAACATCACAGAAATCAGGATTGTGTCCGGACGTATTGCTGCTTTGAGGTCATCTAATTTCACTACACCATATTCATCTACATCCAGATAAGTTACTTCGTATCCTCTCTTTTCAAGATACTCGGCACTATGAAGAATTGCATGGTGTTCAATCTTTGTTGTGATGATGTGTTTTCCTTTATTTCCATAAGCCTCTGCAGTTGCTTTCAATGCCCAGTTATCAGACTCTGAACCACCTGCTGTAAAGTAAATTTCTTCTGTTTTGGCACCAAGCGCATTTGCAATGATCTCTCTCTGCTGTGTGATCACTTCTTTATTCTGTGCTGCAAAGCTATATACGCTGGAAGGATTTCCATAGTATTCTGTAAAATAAGGAAGCATAGCCTCTACAACCTCTGGAGCTGTCTTTGTTGTTGCCGCATTATCAAGATAAATTAATTTAGACATCTTACATTACCCTTCTTTCTCTATTGTTGACTGCATTCTCCGTGGATAACACCCTCCGGATTCAGTTCTTTGCTTTCTTTTACAAGCTCATCCAGCTTGATTTCATTTACGGTTTTATTAATACTGTCGTTGATTTTCTGCCATACATACTTTGTGACACATTCATCTGAAGCCATACACCCTTCTTCTGAATAAAATGCTGCGCATCTTACTGGTTCCAGATTACCTTCCAGGGCACGTAATACATCACCTACCGATATTTCTGACGCATCACGGGCAAGCACATATCCTCCGGACGCTCCCCGGATACTTTTTACAAGCCCTGCTTTTTTCAGTAATGCAAAAAGCTGTTCCAGATATCGCTCAGACAATTTTTGTCTCGTGGCTATGCAGCCGATGGATACCGGTTCTTTCTCGCTAAATCTCGCCAAATCGATAATGGCTCGCAGACCATACTTTCCTTTTGTCGACAGTTTCAATATTTTCACCTTCTTTTCCAATCCCTAGCAAAATACTGGGGATTTACTTTAAGTAGAATATCACCCATTTTCCGTTCTGTCAAGCTTTTCCTACGAATATAATAAAGAAATAAAGGCATCTTTTGAGGTACTTTCATGGAGTTACACAATCCACTTATCAAAGGGACATTTATTTTAACCGTTACAGGGCTGCTCACCAGATTTATGGGGTTTTTTTATCGCATTTTCCTAAGCCATACATTTGGAGCGGTTCAGGTCGGACTTTACCAGCTTATTTTTCCCATTTATGCTCTTGGCTATTCCGCAACTTGTGCCGGAATCCAGACGATTCTCTCCCGCAGTGTTGCCAGCCGTCTTGTTCAGGGCAGAAAAAAAGAAGCCCGCCAGCTTCTCTATACCGGACTTCTCATCACGTTGTCCGTCTCCTGCTGTTTTACAATTTTTCTGCAAAAATTCGCGCCATTTTTGGCTGGCTCTGTACTTGGCGACCGAAGATGTGAACATCTTCTGATCCTGCTTTCTTACGTTTTTCCTTTCAGTGCTATACATAGCTGTATTACCGGATACTGCCTCGGCCTAAAAGACACCAAAATTCCTTCATCCTCTCAATTATTAGAACAAACTGTACGTATTTTCAGTGTTCTCGTTATTTGTCAGTTTTTAAACCACACCGAAGGATCTTCCGGCATCTGGATTGCTGTTCTGGGGTTGATATTCGGTGAAATAGCTTCTGCCCTTTATAGTCTAAAATGCGTTCGTAATAAACCTGGGCTTCATTTTCTTATTCCGTCTTCCCTTTCCTTACAGCAAATGTTTTCCGATGCAAAAGAGCTTATAAAACTGTCTCTTCCCCTTACCGGTAATCGCATACTTTTAAATATACTGCAAAGTATCGAAGCAGTCTCTATCCCTGCTTCTTTACTAATTTACGGGCTTTCCACCTCAGATGCCTTGAGTACTTATGGTGTCCTGACAGGCATGGCTCTTCCTTGTATCCTGTTTCCATCCGCTCTTACTAATTCTGCTTCCACAATGCTCTTACCTGCTATCACAGAAGCCCAGACTCAAAAAAACGTACAACGCATAAAGAAAATGATTCGAAGTTCCCTCTGTGGTTGCATTTTTCTTGGAACTGGATGCCTGGCCGGATTCTTTCTACTTGGTCCCGTATTAGGAAGACTGCTCTTCCATAGCTCTCTTGCCGGAGAGTTCATACGCACCCTTTCCTGGATGTGTCCATTTTTATACGCCAACAGTGCACTCATCAGCATTATCCATGGTCTCGGAAAAACTGGCATTTCTTTCTTGCTAAATACGCTAAGTCTTTTCATTCGAATCATTGGTGTCTTATATTTTACAGCATATTGGGGAATCCCGGGATACCTGCATTGCCTTCTGGCAAGCCAGATATTCCTTTTCGTAACCGGGATTTTGTATATAAGCTATCATTTACGCCAGATGCTTTTGAGCTCTCATTACAACACATAAAAGAATGTTAGTTTTTATAATGTTCTCAAAAACATTTTCAGCAATACCGGATTGACCAGACACTCTAATGCAATTCCCATAGTAAGAAATAATACAAAACTTAACGTCTTCGTAGAATTCCATTCGCTCACCGGATATCGGAATAAATATAGTAAAAGCATTGCATAAGCCGGTATATAGCACAAAAAATGCGGAAGCATACTTATAATGCATAATATCAATCCTTTGACTCCCAGCATAAGAAGTGCCGATGTCAGAATCATGCCACTTGCCAGTCCAGCCCATAAAAGAAACAGATAAGCTGCTATTTTCCGGAACTTTGTCCCACCAAGTATTGCAAGTCCGCCTGCCGGAAGCAGGCGTATCTGCGCTATATACCACATATAATCAAAAGATTTCAAATCATAGCCAAGATACTGGCTTCTGAACCACTCGCTCCAGATTCCCACATCTACAACATACCTGGTCGAAGCAACATTCAAATATATGATTCCAAGAAAAAAGCCCAGCATATAAATCAGAATAGGATACCTTTGCCTTCTTTGTATCTTCACACACGTAACCTCCTGTTCAGATACTTTTGCATGTAGTCTCCCTCTATTTATATGCCTGGACTTTCTAGATATTCTTATTTACTTGTTGTGATTCTTCTTTGTTCATAAATCTGCTTTTCCATCTCATGTAAACACTGATGTCTGCAGATTGCTATTTTCCATATTTGTCCGCATATGCGAGAAGTGCTGCCACCGTCTTGGAATCTTCAATCTCACCGGAATAAATCTTTTTTCTCAATTCATCAATGGTGTAAGCTCCCACATTGATAAATTCATCCTCGTCCAGATGCTGGTGTGACGGAATCAGATTTTTCGCAACGTAAATATCAATCTTCTCATCGCAAAATGCCACTGTTGTCCGAAGTGTAATCAACCATTCAAGATCCTCTGAACGATATCCCGTCTCCTCCTCCAGTTCTCTGGAAGCGCATTCAATTCCAGGCTCTCCCGGCGCATCCAGTTTCCCTGCCGGAATTTCAAGCGTATCTCGCTCCAACGCATTACGATACTGGGTAACCATGAGAATTTTTCCATCATCCATGACCGGAACAACTGCGGCTGCCCCGTCATGATGGATAAAATCCCATTCTGCCGTGTTACCATTTGCAAATTTCATATGGTCTTTATAAACTTTTATGACTGTTCCTTCATATGCCAGATCTCTTCCGACACGCTTCACTTCTTCGCTCATAATTCATCCACCTTTCTTATATAGATGATACAAATGCTTCCATCATATTCATTTTCTTCTTGAGAGCTTTTTCTGTCATACCTTCATAAGTGAACCACAGCAGTTGGTCTTTTTCTGCGTCCGGTGTCACAGCCGTCATATATTCCTCTGTCAAAATCTTCGCAGCATTTGCCGTATTTCCAATCAGAACTCCATTGTACATCTTCTCATCCACTTTTGTAAAATCGATGCAGACTGCCCCATCTTTTTCCTCCGTTGCCAGCGTTACAAGCGGCATCTCTTCGATTCTCTGTACGATATATTCTTTGAAATCCATCACATACATCTCCTTTTATTTACTATCAACCATAATTGTAGCATTTTAGGACTATTATAGCAATTTCTTATTATACAAAAAAGGAACCATCACCATAAGCTTTTATGCTTTATATGTGATGATTCCTTATCATTTATCTTCTACTTGGCATAATCTGTAACTCTTGATTCACGAATTACATTTACCTTAATCTGACCTGGATATTCAAGTTCAAATTCAACCTGTTTCGCAATATCTCTAGCCAGCAATACCATGTCTGCATCAGATACTTGTTCTGGAACTACCATGATACGAATCTCTCTACCTGCTTGAATTGCAAAAGATTTCTCAACGCCTTTAAACTGATTGGCGATATCTTCTAATTGTTTTAACCTGTTTGTGTATGTTTCTAATGTTTCTCTTCTTGCACCCGGTCTTGCTGCAGAAATCGTATCAGCAGCCTGTACAACACATGCAATCAGGGATTCCGGCTCTACATCGCCGTGATGAGCTTCAACCGCATTGATAACGGTTGCTGACTCTTTGTATTTTCTGCAAAGGTCAACACCGATCTGGATATGTGATCCTTCCACATCATGATCGATTGATTTACCGATATCATGTAAAAGTCCGGCTCTCTTAGCCACTCTGACATCGAGACCGATTTCTCCAGCAAGAAGTCCGGATAACTGTGCCACTTCAATAGAATGCTTCAATGCATTCTGTCCATAGCTTGTTCTGAACTTCATTCTACCAAGAAGCTTGATAAGCTCTGGATGAATTCCATGAACACCAACTTCAAGTGCAGCTGACTCTCCTTCCTCGCGAATCATAGAATCGACTTCTTTCTGCGCTTTTTCTACCATCTCTTCGATTCTTGCCGGATGAATACGTCCGTCAACGATCAGCTTCTCAAGCGCAATTCTCGCAACTTCACGTCTGATTGGATCAAAGCCTGATAATACAACAGCTTCCGGGGTATCATCGATAATCAGTTCCACACCTGTCAGTGTCTCCAAAGTACGGATATTACGTCCTTCTCTACCAATAATTCTTCCCTTCATCTCATCATTCGGAAGCTGAACTACAGAAATCGTAGTCTCAGCTACATGATCTGCTGCACATCTCTGGATAGCAGTGACAACACATTCCTTTGCCTTCTTATCTGCTTCTTCCTTTGCCTGCGCTTCCATCTCTTTGATCATCTTCGCAGTATCATGTTTCACATCTTCTTCAACAGTTTTTAACAAATATTCTTTTGCCTGTTCGGAGGTAAGTCCTGAGATTCTTTCTAGTTCCTGTACACGTTGTTGACTCAGCTCGTCAACTTTCTTCTCACGCTGCTTCAACTGTTCTTCTTTTGCTGTAAAGCTTGCTTCGCGCTTCTCAATTGCCTCAGACCGTTTATCCAAAGCTTCTTCCTTGGAAAGTACACGCTTCTCATATCTCTGTAATTCAGATCTGCGTTCCTTTGACTCTCTCTCAAGTTCATTCTTATTCTTGATTGATTCCTCTTTAATTTCCAAGAGAGACTCCTTCTTCTTAGCCTCGGCTGTCTTCACTGCATCATCGATAATCTCACGCGCTTTGCTCTCCGCATTACCAATCTTAGATTCCGCATTCTTCTTCAGATTAGAAACGGTTACAAAGTGACTGATGACTGCTGACACAATGACAAGCACTACTGCAACAGCAATTACTATTCCTATCGGCACAGGAGCACCTCCTTATTTAGTTTTCATTGTACAAATACAACAGTTAAATTCTATACTGTTTTGTGAAAGATGTCAAGCTTAACCATTGGAAACTTCTATAATTTAAATATGTTTTCTTTATATCAACTGTACATTTCACACTCATATATCTGCATGGTTCTTCTGATATCATCATAGCCAAAACCTTTTCTGACAAGGTAAGCCATTATTTTTTTCTTTTCCTCCGGCGTCGTATTTTCCCGATCATAATGCTTTTTCTCTAGCAGTCTGCGAATTGCCTCCGTAGAATCTTCACGCTCATAGCTCTCTTCAAATGCTTCATCAATTAGTTCTCTGGACACTCCTTTTCCCACAAGCTGCATATAAATCTCCCGCCTGCTTTTTCGTTCTTTCCTTGATTCAATAAAACTTCTTGCATATTCATAATCATTGATATAACCAAAAGATTTTACATAACTGATTGCAGCCTCCACGATATCTGCCGGATACTCATTACGCGTAAGTTTCTCCCTAAGCTGCGCCTCTGTACGCCACATATCATTCAAAAGATGCATTGCCCGAAGCTTTGCTCTTTTTAATATAACCTCTGTTCGAATCTTCTCATAGCTTTCCTGCGACAATTCCTGATCTTCGGCTATATGAAAACGGGACAGTTCACCCTTATACAATATAAAAGCAAACTGTCCATCTACATATACCTTATACTTTGTCTTTGTCACAGCTTCAACTCTTGTGACAACCATCTGTTAGTCCTCTTTTTCTGCCTCTGCTGCTACTTTGACTGCACTGTCAGCTTTACTGCTTTTTCCTTCCTTTGTATCCGCTTCCTCTGATGCTGATCCGTCAAAATTATAGTGTGCACGAATCTGCTTATCCAAAGACTCCATAAGTTCCGGATGCTCTGTGAGATAAATCTTAGCATTCTCACGTCCCTGGCCAATCTTATCTCCATTACAGGAGAACCATGCACCACTTTTGTTGACAAGTCCAAGATTTACTGCAAGATCCAGAATATCTCCTTCTTTTGAAATACCTTTTCCGAACATAATATCAAATTCTGCCTCTTTGAACGGAGGTGCGATCTTATTCTTCACAATCTTCACACGGGTTCTGTTACCAATCATCTCTCCGCCCTGCTTGAGCGTCTCGATTCTTCTGACGTCCATGCGGACAGATGCATAGAACTTCAATGCACGTCCACCGGTCGTAGTCTCCGGATTACCGAACATAATACCAACCTTCTCACGAAGCTGGTTGATAAAGATTACCACACAGTTAGACTTGCTGATAACAGGAGTCAGCTTACGTAGTGCCTGGGACATCAGTCTTGCCTGAAGTCCTACATGGGAATCTCCCATATCTCCTTCAATCTCCTGCTTCGGTACAAGCGCTGCAACAGAGTCAATGACAATAATATCCATCGCGCCGGAACGCGCCATTGTCTCAGCAATCTCAAGCGCCTGATCTCCACTGTCAGGCTGTGAAATGTAAAGTTCATCAATATCTACTCCAATGTTACGCGCATAAACCGGATCAAGGGCATGTTCAGCATCAATAAACCCTGCAATCCCGCCTCTTTTCTGAACTTCTGAAATCATATGCAGTGCAACTGTTGTCTTACCACTGGACTCCGGTCCGTAGATCTCAACCACACGTCCTCTTGGAACACCTCCGAGTCCCAGTGCAATATCCAAACTTAAAGATCCTGTCGGAATTGTCTCCACTGATACCTGGGCTGCCGGGTCTCCAAGCTTCATGACCGTACCTTTACCAAAATCCTTCTCTAACTTTGCAATAGCCGCATCTAAGGCTTTCTTCTTATCTTCATTATTCGCCATAATTAATTCTCCTTGATATTCTCCGAACGAATGTTCGGCATCTGATTAATATAGTATTATAACCGCCGCAAATTGTCAATAGAAAAAACAAGAAAAAGTGTGTAAGAATTGTTTCCCCTGACAATGTTAACTGTATCATGGTTTTCGATCTCCGTCAACGCAAATCCACGAAGAATGTATTCCATCTTGTATAGCAGAAAAAGCGCTCCATACATCTTTTCAGGCACCAGAAAAATGTCCGTTTTTTAAGCCCGCTTCTTGTCAAAACATCGTATTTTCCAATAATATTTTTATCTATTATGTACCGCACTTCTCCCACTTTCTGCCCTTTTTCCACCGGTGCAGACAAAGCTTTTTCCATCTGCACGGAAATCTCTACATTTTCATCAGTTCTTAATAATACTTTTAATACTTCCGGCTTCTGTTGAATTTCAACCTCAGCCACGCTGTTTTTCTGATAAATGTTCTGGTCGTTACCACTATCTTTTACAACAATCTCCTGCTTTGGAAGCTCCTGCCATACGTTCCGGTACTCATAATTCGAAAGTCCATATTCCATAAGTTTCTTCGTGTCACTCCATTTATATCCTTTATGATTCGGCCAGCCACAGGCAAGTAATGCCACGATAAATGTCCGTTCATCACGTCTGAGTGCACCGACATAGCAATATCCTGCATCTGCCGTAAAACCGGTCTTGCCAGAAATCGCCCCGTCCATCATAGTCAGAAAAGCATTGTGATTCGTGCATGTATAAGAAGAAGTTCCTTTAAGATCCCGGAAATGGTATTCTTTCGTTCCGGTAATATCCAGAAACATTTCCTTTTCCGGAGAATCCATAATACAATATTTCATAATTTTCGCCAGTTCCATGGCTGTTGTGGCGTGCACGCCACCTTCATCCTCTCCGTCCAGTCCGTTTGGCGTTACAAAATGTGTCTTAGTAAGCCCCAGTTCTTCTGCTTTTTCATTCATCATTTTTACAAATGCTTCCACGCTTCCGGCTATCACCTCTGCAACCATAACTGCGCTGTCATTGTGCGATTCCAGCATAAGCGAGAATAAAATATCCCTCAGATAGAACTGCTGCCCTTCCCGGATACCCAGATGAACTTTCGGCTGACTGGCAGCATATGCAGACGCTGTGACTATCTCATTATCTGTCATATGCTCCAGTGCTATGATGCAGGTCATAATCTTTGTGGTGCTTGCCATAGGCCTTATGGTTTCCTCTTCTTTTCCAAATAAAACACGCCCACTGTCAGCATCCATAAGGACTGCCGATTGGGCGTATAGATTTTGTGGCTCGTCTGTATTTTGTTTCATTTTGTCAGCCATCTGACCCGATAGATTCTGACCCGATTCCTGAATTTCATATCTTTCCAGCCAGGCGGCAGATATGCATAACAAAAGTAAGACTGCGATAATTTTTATTTTGTTCTGATTCATATCCAGTACCCTGAAGCACCGTTATCTTTACAGATTATGATACTCTGCGCACAAATATGTATCTCTTCTTTACTTTATCTATTTCATTTACTATATCTGTTTATACATTTAATTTAAGCTGTACTTCTTCCTCTGCCTCTTCTTTAAATGTTTCTACCTGTTCCGGCTGCATGCTCGGAAGATCTTCGATAGACTGAATACTGAATCTTCGCAAGAATTCTTCTGTTGTGCCAAATAAAATCGGCCGTCCCGGTGCATCCAGTCTTCCCACTTCACAGGCAAGATTATATTCTACCAGTTTATTTACCGCGTGATCTGATTTGACTCCACGAATCTTTTCGATTTCAAGCTTTGTCACCGGCTGACGATATGCAATGATTGATAATGTCTCCAGCAGAACATCTGTCAGAACACATTTCTTCGGCTGTTTTGCAATACGAATGAGATAGTCATACATCTCCCGCTTCGTGCACAACTGAAAAGAGTCTTCCAGCTCAATAATACGAAGGCCTCTGTCCTCTGCTTCATATTTGTCCTGCAACCGATGAATGATCTTTCTTGTAGTCGCTTCATCGTGCTCAATCGCCGCCGCGATCTTCTTAAGTTCCACTGATTCGCCCATTGTAAATAAAATGGCCTCTATCACAGCCTCCATCTTACCTATCTCCGTTTTTTTACCCATATAATTTCTTAGTCACTCCATCTTTCAAGAATGCCTCGGCATTCTTGCTGCGAGGTGCGCGTCATGCAATTGCATGACATACTTCTACTGCGCACCTCTGCAATCCTGCCGGAGGCTATATCAGCTGGGGGGATTGACTCCCACCACTGATACCAGCTTGTTTCTCACCACCTATAGGTGGGAGTCATCTCCCAGCTGATATAAATCTGATGACTTTTCTTAAGGGAACCACTTTTACTTTTGTCAAAACCATCCAGACGGTTCTCCAACTAATACTACACTTCGTTAAAGATTTGCAGTAATCATAATATCATCAAATGCATGTTCCTGCTGTACGATCAGGATTCCTTCCTTGATCAACTGCAACACTGCCAGAAATGTTACGACAGTCTGCATCTTGGACTTCTGGCTGCCCAAAAGTGTGCGGAAACTGAAATGCTTGTGTTCCCTCGCATAATCTGTCACAGTCTCCAGCTTTTCCTCAACCGTAACTTCTTCTTTCTCTAATTTACCAAATTTGCTTCTTACCGGATCGATCTTGTCTTCCTGACGCCTGATCACGTCCTGAAAAACACGGTTCAGTGTTGCCAATGTCAGATCCCCTAAAAGTTCGTCCAAATCTACCGGCTCCACATAATCCATGACTTCCTCCGGGATAGTCGGATCTTTGTACATCGTCCTGCCACCATCCAGCTCCCGGTCACGAAGCTCATAGGACATATACTTGTACATCTTATATTGAAGAAGTTGTTCTACCAGTTCCTGTCTTGGGTCTTCCTCTTCCCCATCTTCTGTTACTTCCTTTGGAAGCAACATCTTACACTTGATATCCAAAAGCGTCGCTGCCATGACAAGAAATTCACTCATCACATTGAGATCTTCCCGTTCCATGGCTTTGATATAATCCATATACTGGTTCGTAATCTCCACAATAGGAATATCGTAAATATCTATTTTATTTTTATCGA
>OLNG01000869.1_pt1 | contig 20018 bp, 20 predicted proteins | sample 1643091 | NCBI WGS metagenome assembly OLNG01 (sample SAMEA3136661, study PRJEB25190) | human gut metagenome | biome: human gut; feature: human-associated habitat; material: faeces | place: Austria | collected 2013 | reverse complement strand
GATCTGGCTTTTTGCGTTTTATCAGAAAGGAGGCACACATTATGACAAGCGAGATCAGAAATCGCTTCACAGACACAGAAATGCAGATCGCCAGAGAAACGGACCTGCCGGAGTTGCTCTCCCACCTCGGCTATCAGGTCAAGCGCGTGGGACGCTTCCATACTACCGCGGAGCTGGACAGCCTGCGGATTAAGGACCGGCGCACCTGGTTCCGCTACTCTCAAGGCATCGGCGGCGATGCGATCACATTCCTGCAGCAGTTCTGCGATAAAACTTTTCCGGAGGCAGTAGAGTACCTGCTGACCTTTCAAGGCAAGGCCAGAGACGCTCCTGTCAAAACAAAACCAGTCGCCAAGCAGGACGAGCCGCCAAAAGAGTTTGCATTGCCACCGCGCAATGCAGATGACCGCCGCGTATTCGCTTACCTTCGCAAGCGCGGCATCGCCGCACAGGTGATCCGTCAGTTTATGAACAGCGGATCGCTGTATAAGGATGCAGTCCATCACAACTGCGTTTTTGTTGGCAGGGATCACACCGGACAAGCCAGATATGCAGGACTGCGCGGCACCTATGACCGTGACGGGAAAGGGTTTCGTGGAGATGTATCCGGCAGTGACAAAAACATCGGCTTCGCTATCCCTTGCGAACCTATCTTCGGAACAATCCCCAGATCAAGCGGATCGTTCTTTGTTTGGATATGGATACACCGGGACAAGAAACGGCGGAACAGCTCCGAAAAAAATACGCGGAAAGGGGATATGAGATATCACAGGAGAAGCCCCGCATCGGGAAGGACTGGAACGAGTACCTGCAAAAAGGAAAACACTGGAAATGGGGGGGCGATGAACTAAGTAACATCAACTGCGATCCCAGCATCTCTATACCCAAAAATTTTAAGGAGGAATTCAGCACTTGAACAAAAATCATACACTTTCGCGCCGAGCTATTGCCACGCTGACGGCAGAAAAACTGGACATCCTGCGTCAGATCTTCTGGGATATGAACGCCATCTCTTATTGGGTGGAAACCGTCTCCGGTGATGAAGATGAAAGCGATACCGTTATCCTGCACATCACTGTCACAGTCAAGGATCATCTGCAAATGGCGGACGAGTATCGGTTCAACACCGAGCGGCGCAAGCTGTTGGGAGAACTGATGCAGCCGGAGTATCAGGAGCTGTTCATGGCGCTGACCGGCAGTTATCAGGATATCGACCTGTCTCCGGAGGAGATCCAGGAGATCATCAAAAAGCTCCCCACCGATCTCAGCGAGGAGCGCAAGCAGGTGGTGTTGACTGCGTATCAGCTCTTGGGAAAGGTAAACTACTTCTGGGGAGGAAAGAGCCTTGTGCTTGGATGGGACTCTCGCTGGGGAACGCCTATGGAGGTGACAGCGGCAGGCAGCTCCAGCAGCGGTACCGTGCGCCCGTTCGGCTTAGATTGTTCGGGGTTTGTCGATTGGGTATTCTACAACCAGAGCGGAGGGCAGTATATCATCGGCCATGGTGGAGGGGCGTCTGCCCAGCACAGCTACTGCACACCCATCAGTTGGAACGATGCCAAGCCGGGCGACCTCGTCTTTTATCCTGGCGACAGTCATGTGGGGATCGTCTGCGGCTTCGATAGCAGCGGAAATATTCTCATCATCCACTGCGCCAGCAGCTTCAATAATGTAGTAGTGATTGGAAAGATCGGCTTCACTACGATCGGCAGACCGAAATATTTTACGGAATGAGAACTATGCTCGCAGCAAAGCAGATATGGTAAGGGTGCGTCAGTTCTGCATGGCAGACATCTACAAGGTCACTGAGATATCATTCGCATGGTAATCCGAATCGTATCCAAACGGTAGCCTAAATGCCGCACAAGCAGCTATACAATATAGACCTTGCCATTTTGAGGCGCCTGTTTGGATAAAACTGTCACACATTCAAAACAAAGTGGCTTTTATGAAAGTCAAGCAGGCCCTCATCCCGCATTTTGCCAAGTTCCATAGACAGTCCGCTGCGCTCCACGCCGAGATAATCCGCAAGCTGCTGACGAGAGAACGGAATGTCGAACTCATAGCTGTCCCGGCGCTGCGACTCTGCGGAAAAATAGGACAGCAGCTTTGCGCGCGTCGTGCGCTGGCCCATGTGGGTGAGCTTTTCGTTGAGCCGCAGGTTCTTCTCCGCCAGCTCGCTCAGCAGGTTGCGGATGATTCGGTTATGATGGGAGCAGGCGGAGGGGCACATGCTCAAAACGCGCTTTATATGCAAAAACATCACCGTCACCGCGCTCTCCGCTTCTACGCTCACATTGAGAACCGCTCCCGGCGCGCAGGCGAACACCTCTGCGAAGGTCTGCCCCGGTCCGGACTTGGAGAGAATGTTGCGGTTCCCCCAGATGTCCTCCTGCACAATAAGGGCGCTGCCTGCCAGTACAAGCCCCACTTCATCCACTGCGTCTCCGGCGCGGAGCAGGCGGGAGCCTTTGGGAAAGACATCGATTCTCGCACCAAGGCAGGAGAGCATGGCGGCAAGTTCCTCGTCGGAAATGCCGGAGAAAAGCGCCGCCGTATGGAGCACCGGGAAAAATTCTTTCATAAATAATCCTCTTTCGTTGAAAATTCAACCGACTTGCTGATTTGATTTTAGTATAATCAAGCCACAAAAGCAAGGAGGCATTGCAATGAAACGACGGATCATCGAGATCGACGAAAATAAATGCAACGGCTGCGGCGCCTGCGCTGCCGCCTGCCACGAGGGCGCCATCGCCATGGTGAACGGCAAGGCGCGGCTGATGCGAGACGATTACTGCGACGGCTTGGGTGACTGTCTGCCCACCTGCCCAACCGGGGCCATCACCTTTGTAGAGCGAGAGGCGGCGGCCTATGACGAGCAGGCCGTCATGGAAAATAAGCAGCGGAAAATGCAAAACGAGGGCATAACCCTGCCCTGCGGCTGCCCCGGCAGCCAGTCCCGGAATATTCAGCGTCAGGAGGCACACACCGTGGAAACGCCGCAAGCCCAGCAGACGAGCCGCCTTTCACAGTGGCCGGTGCAGATCAAGCTGGTGCCGGTGAATGCCCCGTATTTTGACGGCGCGCGGCTGCTCATTGCCGCCGACTGCACCGCTTACGCCTACGCCGCCTTCCATGAGCGGTTCATCAAGGGGCACATCACCCTCGTGGGCTGCCCCAAGCTGGACAGCGTGGACTATTCCGAAAAGCTGACCGAGATCATCCGGGAGAACAACATCAAAAGCGTCACCGTTGTGCGGATGGAGGTGCCCTGCTGCGGCGGGCTGGAACTGACGGCGAAAAAGGCGCTCCAGCAGAGCGGGAAATTCATTCCGTGGCAGGTGGTCACCGTGACAGTGGACGGCCGGTTGGTGGAAGAATAACAAAATCATTAGAAAAAGAAAGGAAAAAGCACAATGAAGTATGTATGCAGTCTTTGTGGTTGGGAATACGACGAAAGCGCAGGTTACCCGGAGGGCGGTATCGCGCCGGGAACGCCTTGGAGCGAGGTGCCGGAGGATTTTGAGTGCCCCCTGTGCAATGTGGGCAAGGAGTCCTTCGAGGAGGCATGAGCTTCTGATAAAAAGGACATGATTTGAACCGAATAGGAGGAAAACGATAATGGATCACAAAATGTTTTGCTTTCAGTGTGAGCAGACGGCTGGCTGCGCCGGTTGTACCGGAAAAGCCGGTGTCTGCGGTAAGACCGCCGATGTAGCGAAACTTCAGGACGAGCTGACGGGCGCGCTCATTGGGCTGGCAAGAGCCACGGACGGCGATACACCGGTCAATGCCGATACATGGCGGCTGATGATCGAGGGATTGTTCACCACCGTAACCAATGTGAGCTTCAACGAAAAGACCATTCGGGAGCTGATCGATCGGGTACACGAGGAAAAGGTTCGCCTTGTTCCCGGCTGCTCCGGCTGCGGCTCCCGCTGCGGGTCAAACGATGATTATGACATGAATTTGCTCTGGAACGCGCAGGAGGATATTCGCAGCCTCAAATCCCTGATCCTCTTCGGCGTGCGCGGCATGGCGGCTTACGCCCATCACGCGATGATGCTGGGTTATGCCGACGAGGAAGTGAACCGCTTTTTCGCCAAGGCTCTTTTTGCCGTAGGCGAGGACTGGGATATGGATGCGCTGCTGCCCATCGTAATGGAGGTGGGCGAGAAAAACCTTAAGTGTATGGCATTGCTGGATAAGGCCAACACCGAAAGCTACGGTACGCCCGCGCCTGCCACTGTCCCGCTGACGGTGGAGAAGGGGCCGTTCATCGTCATCACAGGCCACGACCTCCACGACCTGAAGCTGCTGCTGGAGCAGACCGAGGGTAAAGGCGTCAACATCTACACCCACGGCGAAATGCTGCCCGCCCACGGCTATCCTGAACTGAAAAAATATGCCCATCTCAAGGGCAACTTCGGCACGGCGTGGCAGAATCAGCAAAGAGAATTTGCCGACATCCCTGCACCGGTGCTGTTTACCACCAATTGCCTGATGCCGCCGAAAGCAAGCTACGCTGACCGCGTGTTCACCACAGCGGTGGTATCCTACCCGGAAATGACGCACATCGGCGAGGATAAGGACTTCACCCCTGTCATCGAAAAGGCATTGGAGCTTGGCGGCTACAACGAGGACAAGCCGTTCACCGGTATCAACGGCGGCGGCACGGTCATGACCGGCTTCGGTCATGGCGCGGTGCTTGGCGTGGCGGATCAGGTGATCGAGGCGGTAAAGAGCGGCGCGATCCGGCACTTTTTCCTGGTCGGCGGCTGTGACGGAGCCCGTCCCGGACGGAACTACTATACTGAGTTTGTCAAGCAGACGCCCGCCGATACTGTGGTGCTGACGCTGGCCTGCGGCAAATTCCGCTTCAATGACCTTGACCTCGGCACCATCGGCGGCCTGCCTCGACTCATGGATGTGGGCCAGTGCAATGATGCTTACGGAGCTGTCAAAATCGCGCTGGCGCTGGCGGAGGCGTTCGGCTGCGGCGTGAACGATTTGCCCTTGTCCATGGTTCTTTCCTGGTATGAGCAGAAGGCAGTATGCATCCTGCTAACGCTGCTGCATCTGGGAATCAAGAATATTCGCCTTGGCCCCACGTTGCCGGCGTTCGTTTCGCCCAATGTGCTGAACTACCTTGTAGAGAATTTCGGCATTGCTCCCATCACTACGCCGGAAGAAGATTTGAAGCAGCTCCTTAAATAATGATGCCCATGGGGCGAACTCAAATCATATTTCTCGCTGTCCAATAGAAGTGAGTGGCTCTACCTGCGTAAATCGAATGCTGCGAATAAGAGAGGCGGCTGACGGACTCACTTACGGGCGTGTTAGCCCAAGGTGAAACGGGTCAGACCATTACTCTCTTATTCTAACAGCTTCGGCTTTGAGATGGAAAAAGACGCGGCTGGCGGCCGCGCCTTAAACCTTAATTATTATTGTAGGAGTTGTGTGAGAGGATATGAGTGCCAATACTTAATTTGAAAAACAGCAGATTTTTCACCTTTAGCGCTTTGAACGTATCTTTTCCATCAACGCAAGGCAAAACCCTTCCGATTTTCGGAAGGGTTTTTGCTTTATCCGGATATCGGCGTCTGCTGCCTATCATAATGGAATAGCGGTATGCCAAAACTTATTATTGACATATGCCGAAAACGTGATAGACTATAAGTAACGTTATTGACATATGCTAGAAATGAATTCGGAGGAAATGGTTATGAAGATTGCAGTTACCTATGAAAACGGAGAGGTTTTCCAGCATTTTGGCCACACGGAGCAGTTTAAGCTGTACGAGGTATCCGGCGGCAAGCTGCTGCATACACAGGTGATGGATACGAACGGCAGCGGTCACGGTGCGCTGGCCGGCCTGCTGGCACAGCTCGGTGTGGATACGCTGATCTGCGGCGGCATTGGCGGCGGCGCACAGGCAGCGCTTGCGGAGGCCAATATCCGTCTGATCGGCGGTGTGCAGGGCAATGCCGATGAGGCAGTGCAGGCTTTCCTGAACGGTACGCTGGCGTTTGATCCCAATGTGCACTGCACGCACCATGAGCACGGCGAAGGTCATTCCTGCGGCAGCCACGGCTGCAGCGGTCACTGTCACGAATAATTCATGCCGAGACCGAGAAAGTGCCGCAGAATCTGCGGTCTGCCGACGTTCAGCGAGTTTTCCCCGCAGGAAAGTACGACAGAGTGCGTGCAAATGACGCTGGATGAATATGAAGCCATCCGTCTGATGGATCTGGAAAATCTGCAGCAGGAGCAGGCTGCCGCGCAGATGGGGGTAGCCCGCACAACGGTGCAGCTGATCTACAACAATGCCCGCCGCAAGCTGGCGGATTGCCTTGTAAACGGCAAACGGCTGGTGATCGAGGGCGGCGATGTTGCGCTGTGCGAACGGCATGCGCAGTGCCCCGGACGCGGACATTGCTGCCGCAGCGGCTGCCCGAAACATCAAAAATAAGTGCAGAAAACGAAAAAACCGTTGCTTTGGCAACGGTTTTTTCGTTATTCTTCGTGATCGAGCACATAGCGGTACAGCGCGTTTTTCTTTACGCCGGTTTCGGCGGAAACTGCCTTGACCGCGTCCTTCTGGGTCTGGCCCTGTTCCACGCGGCGGCGGACTGCCTCAGCGGCAGAGGCAAGACGTTCGGCCTCGTCCTGCTCGGTCTCCGGCTCGTCCGGCGCACCCTCGAGGATGAGCACGAACTCGCCGCGCGGCGCGTTTTCGTCAAAGTACGCCACCGCCTCATCGAGTGTCATACGCAGGGTCTGCTCGTGCAGCTTGGTCAGCTCACGCGACAGCGACAGCCGCCGCTCGCCGCCGAACGCCTCGCGCAGATCGCGCAGCGTGCCGCACAGCTTGTGCGGCGCTTCGTAGAAGATCATCGTGCGCTTTTCGCCCTTCAAAGCATCCAGATGCTCGCGGCGCGCCTTTTTGTTGACCGACAGGAAGCCCTCAAAGCACCACCGTCCGGTCGGCAGGCCGGATGCCGCCAGCGCGCAGACCGCCGCACAGCAGCCCGGAATCGGGATAACGGGTACATCGTGCTCGGCGCACAGCGCGACCAGATCCTCACCCGGATCGGAAACCGCAGGCGTGCCCGCATCGGTTACGAGCGCGCAGGTCTCACCGGCGAGCAGCTTCTCCAAAACTGCTTCACCGCGTGCGCGGCGATTGTGTTCGTAGTACGAGATCATCGGCTTTTTGGGCAATTCGCAGGCGTTAAGCAGCTTTTGCGTCACGCGGGTGTCCTCTGCCGCGATGAAATCCACCGTGCTGAGCACCTCGCGTGCCCGCGGCGATAAATCACTCAGGTTGCCGATCGGCGTTGCGACTAAGTATAATGTAGACAATTCAATCCCTCCGGAATTTCTTAAATGGAGAATGGATAATGGAAAATGAAGGTTCGGTACATGATGCCGAATTAAATCATCGCGCATTGCGCGTCTCAGCGCAGCGCGGACGGAACTCGCGCAAGGATAGCGCTGATTCTCCATTTTCAATGCTCAATTCCGTAAATACGGAAATATTCATCACTCTCAACGATCAGCGGCGGCTCAACAACAAGTCCTTCCGCACTGCCGCCTTTTCGGCACTCGACCATGACGACGCTTGGCGCCGCCTGCACGCTCTGGTGCACGAACCGCATTCTTTTCGGCACGAGCCGCACGCGCGAAAGCGCCTCGAGCAGCACCCACAGCCGTTCCGGCCGGAATACGAACGCGGCTTTGCCGCCGGTATGCAGCACGAACGAGGTCGCAACCGCCAGTTCCTCGACCGAACAGGTCGCGTCCTGCCTTGCGGTGCGCTTTTCGGCGGTCGGCGCATTCGCGCCTGCGTTGCGGTCGAAATACGGCGGGTTGCAGATGACGTAATCCATACTGCCGTGCGGCAGCAGCGTACGCATCTGCCGGAGGTCGCCCTGCAGAGCGGTTACGTTTTCCAGCTCGTTTGCTGTGATGGACTGCCGGAACAGGTCGAGCGGGCCGTCCTGCAGTTCCAGTCCGGTGATCTTGAGGTCGGGCCGCCATACGAGCAGCGCCAGAGCGCCTGTGCCGCAGCCGAGGTCGAGCAGTTTGGCATTGCGTCTCGGCTTGGCGAACGCGCTGAGCAGCACGCTGTCCTGCCCGAGCTTAAAAAACCGGTCGTCCTGTAATAATTGCAGTCCGTTAGGGAGTATTTCAGTGCTTTGCGCCATGATTTCTCTCTCCTTAATAACCCTTTTCTACGGCAGCCTGCAGCACCTGCGAAGCCACCGTACCGGCAACCGACGAGCCGCCGCCGCCGTTCTCGACGAGAACGATGAAAGCATACGGCGTAGCCTCGTCGCGCAGGAAGCCGGTGAACCATGCGTTCGGTGACTTATCCGCGCCGACCTCGGCGGTGCCCGACTTGGCACAGATATCCATGCCCGGGAAACGATCCTGACCGTAGGTCTCGATGACGTTGTTATGCATCATATCCGCGATGGTACCCGCGGTCTTTTCGTCGATCAGCTGCGCCGACTTGTGCGGATAGTAAATGCCGGTCGGCAGGCCGTAATCTGTGGTGGATTTTTCGATCAGACGCGGCACGGCAGCCTTGCCGCCGTTGGCGATCGCGCCCATATACTGGAGCATGTTGATCGGACACAGGGTATCCTGACCCTGACCGACACCCGACCATGCCAGCTGATTGTCATTGCCCGAGAAATCAAACTTGCCGACCGAGGACTGGATGCCGTCCACCTTGATGGACTTGGTCAGTCCTGCCGCATCCGCGTATTTCTGCATGGTTTCGCCGCCGAGTTCGACGGCCAGCTGACCGAACACACCGTTGCACGAGTTGGCGAGCGCTTCCTCGATGTCCTGTTCGCCGTGAGCGTGCGGGCAGGTGACTTCCTCGCCGCCGATGTTGACCGAGCCGGTGCACGTCCACTTGCGCTGGAACAGGTCGGGGATGTTCTCGATAGCGGCGTTGATGGTCACAACCTTGAAGATAGAGCCCGGAATCGAGTTCGCGGACAGCAGGCGGTTGACGTAAACGCCGTCCCACGCGGGATCGTCCGCCGCAATGTCCGGCGGATTGGCCGGATCAAACGTCGGTGTGGACACCATGCACAAAATTTCACCGGTTTTATAGTTATAAATGCCAACCGTTCCGTTCATTCCGTTCAAAGCCTGATAGGCGACATTGTTCAAATAGGCATCAATCGTCAGATACAGGCTGTTGCCGGTGCCGAGCGGAGAATATACACCGGTGAGCAGATTGTAGCCGGACAGCTTATCCGCGAACGAGGTGAGCGCACCTGCGCCGATGTTGCCGTTTTTGTCGCCTACGGCGTGCAGTGTGGCGCGCCGGACGGTTGCGTCATCGTTGTAGATGCGGTTGCCGTCCTCGTCGAGCGTGGACAGCATATCGCCGTCTCGGTCGAGGATGGTGCCGCCTTTCAGCTGACCGGCGTTGTTATAGAGATGACGGTTGTACGGGTAGGAGGCCCAGTCGCCGCCGTCCACAACAAACTGGAAGCAGAAGAACGCCAGACCCAGACCGAGCAGTGCGGCAAGGATCAGACAGAAAATACTGCGTTTTTCGATTTTCCGCATGGTTACTCCTCCCCTCTAAGCTCGCGGCGGCTGGGCAGACGAACCGCGAACGATGCATTCTGTCGGGTGTCGGTCGCCTTCAAAAAGGCGAGCATACCCCATGCCGACAGCATGGACGAACCGCCGTTGGATACGAACGGCAGCGTAACGCCGGTGAACGGCAGAATATCGACCGCACCGAATACGTTCAGACAGGTCTGGAACACCAGCAGACTGGTGGCCGCGCATGCGGCGATGGTGTAAAAGCTGGAGCGTCCGGCGCGGCAGGCGCGCACCGCGAACACGGCTAGCGTAATGATGCACAGGATGGTCAGCACGGCAATGACGAGACCCCATTCCTCACACAGCATGCCGAACACGATGTCGGTATCCGCGGCAGGGAGATTCGAGAGCCAGCCCTTGCCTGCGCCTACGCCGATCATGCCGCCGGAGGCGGCTGCGGTCAGCGTATGCGTCTGCTGGAAGCCCTTGTCGTACACGTCCTCCCAGATATGTCCCCAGGAGGCAAATCGTGCGGCAACGTGCGGCTTGATGGTCAGCATGACCATGCCGGCGCCGAAGCAGCCGGCGCACACAAGGCCGATGGTGGCGAAATCGCCCGAACGCAGGTACGCGATGACAAGGAACGTCACGAAGAACACAAGCGCGGTGCCGAAGTCGTTCTGCAGTGCGAGACAGCCGCCGCAGATGGCGGTCAGACCGATGAACATCCACAGGTTGCGCTTGTTGAACAGGCGGTCGAGCGTTGCGGCACCGGCGAAAATATAACAGATTTTCGCAATTTCCGAGGTCTGCAGAGACAGAGGACCGAGACGCAGCCATGCCTTCGCGCCGCCCTGCGACGAGCCGATCAGCAGTGTAATGGCCAGCAGTCCGACCGCCGTTGCGCTCATGAACCAGCGCACCTTCTGCGCCCGGGTCAGGTCGCGCAGGAAGAAGCCGAGCACGATAAAGATGGCAAGACCCATCAAAATCGCAATCAGCTGCTTGGGCAGCTCGTCCGGCACGGTCGAGCCGGTGACGGCGAGTGACAGCGTACATAGGAAGAACGCTATCGTCTCCATTTCAAAGCCGATGCGGCGGAACAGGCGCATGACGATGAAATACGCCCAGCAGATTACCGTAAAGACAAAAAAGGTGAGCGGAATGGTGGTGGTCGCCTTGTCGCCCTGCGCGATAATGAGCTGCAGACCGGTGAGGATCTGGAACAGCGTCAGCAGTACGAGCGAACCCCACATGCCGGCAGGCTTGCCCTCCATGCGGCGTTCGACCATCTGTGCACGCTTTTCCTCAGCGGTAATGGGCTCCATGATAGCGGGAATGCCCGCAAAGGTGACCGTGTCGCCGTCCTCGACGAGCGCATACTCGTCCACCGGCAGGTCGTTTACCTTGATGCCGCCCTTGGAACCGAGGTCGTATATCGTCCAGCTGCCGTCATCCTCGCGGATGAGTGCGGCGTGCTGACGCGATACCGACGGATATTCCAGCTGCACATCGCAGCTGGGTGCGCGTCCGATGATGTTCTCCCAGTGGGTGATGGGCAGGCGCACGCCGTTGCGCAGCACCAGATAGCCCCAGACCTCATCCGGGTGCTTGACCTTCCACAGCGAGCGGATCGCACCGACAAGGATCATCAGCGCCAGCAGCGGGAACACGAAGCGCACAACGGTTGTGTACCACGCCCCGATGAGCGGTTTTTCCGCCAGCAGAGCCGTCAGCCTGTCGAGAAGCTGCTGCAAAGCATCATTCATGTAAAGTTCCTCCTTTCGAGGGATGCTGTTGATTACTTGGATTTACCAATAATACTACCAGTATAGCCTATCTATTATAGCATAGGTTGTCAAGAAATTCTCCGTTTTTCACAAACTTTCACGAATATCTTGATTGACATTGACAGAATGTTGTCACGGTGTTACACTGAATCCATAAACTACATACGCGACAAACGAAGTTTGCAGGAAAAAGTCAAAGACTTGCCGAAGGAGCAAAACTCTCAGGCGTCCGGATTTCCGGATGAGGACTGTAAATGGATGTGGCTCTGGAGAACGTTCCTCAAGGGGACTGCCGAAGGTGCAACGCGCGCAAAAGGGGTTTGCGTGCCAATCTCTCAGGCAAAAGGACAGAGATGAACCTGTTTTTATAGACGTTAAGATATAAAAATAAGTTCCGCGGAACCACAGCAAATGTTTTCTCACGGTGCAGGATGTACCGTCTGTTTGCTGTCTTTCCGTTTCTTTGGAGCCGTAACCCGATGCTGATTGGGTTCGGCTTTTTGTTTGCCGCAAAACAAAGAAGGGGTATGTAAAATGACAATGGAAGTATTGGCAGACTGGGTAAGCCGAATCAGCAACGTCGTGTGGAACGGCCTGCTGCTGTACCTTTTGGTCGGAACCGGCATCGTGTTTACCATCCGCACGCGCTTCGTTCAGGTGCGTAAGTTCGGCGCAGGCTGGAAGCATCTGTTCGGCCATTTCTCGCTCAACGGTGAGAAGGCTGGCAAGGACGGCATGAGTCCGTTCCAGGCGCTGACCACCGCGATCGCGGCGCAGGTCGGCACCGGCAACATCGCAGGCGCGGCTACCGCACTGTATTCCGGCGGCCCGGGCGCGATTTTCTGGATGTGGCTGAGTGCATTCTTCGGCATGTCCACCATCTACGGCGAGGCGGTTCTCGCGCAGAAGTACAAGACCACGGACGACAAGGGTCACGTTACCGGCGGTCCGATCTACTACATCCGCGCACGCTTTACCGGTAAATTCGGCAAGTTCCTCGCCGGCTTCTTCTCGGTTGCGATTATTTTTGCACTGGGCTTTACCGGCAACATGGTACAGGCAAACTCGATCAGCGTCGCGTTCAACACCGCGTTCGGCGCACCGATGATCGTTGTCGGCATCATCTGCGCGATCATTGCAGCGTTCATCTTCCTCGGCGGCGTAGGTCGTATCGCATCCGTTACCGAGAAGGTCGTTCCGATCATGGCGCTGTTCTACATGGCTGGCTGCATTGTTATCCTGTGCATCAATCATGCAGCGATCATTCCGGCATTCAAGTCCATCTTTGTTGCAGCATTTGACCCGCAGGCTATCCTCGGCGGCGCTGCAGGCATCACGGTTCGTCAGGCAATGCGCTACGGCGTTGCACGCGGTCTGTTCTCGAACGAGGCCGGCATGGGCTCTACGCCGCACGCACATGCGCTCGCTAAGGTAAAGCGTCCGCAGGATCAGGGCGAAATTGCTATCGTTTCCGTATTTATCGACACCTTTATCGTACTGACGCTGACCGCTATGGTCATCCTGACCTCGGGCATGCTCAATCCGGGTGCACCGGACGGTCTGCAGGGTACCGAGCTGGCACAGGCGGCATTCAAGGCTTCGCTTGGCTCGGCAGGCATGGCTTTTGTTGCCATCTGCATGCTGTTCTTCGCGTTCTCTACCATCATCGGCTGGTATTTCTTCGGTGAGCAGAACGTAAAGGCACTGTTCGGCCACAAGGCTGTTAAGGTTTACGCTGCTATCGTTGTTATCTGCATCGTGATCGGCTCCGCACTGCATGTTGATCTGGTATGGAACCTGTCCGACCTGTTCAACGGCCTGATGGTATTCCCGAACCTGATCGCGCTGCTGGCGCTGTCCGGTCTGGTTGCCAAGGCGGCCCACGACAAGGACATTATGAAGTAAGCTATGACCTGTCGCGGAATTACACGGTTTGTGCAGGAATCGGCTCTATACAGTATTATTTGATAGAAAATGCACCGCAGAATTGCGGTGCATTTTTTTGCAGACACCGAAAAAACACTGGTTTTCGCGTTCTCAGTACCGTATAATAGGGGAGTACCGCGGGAACATTTTCATATTCCACCCGTTCAGGATATAAGGCAACACCGCACAATTAAAGCTGCGGCGTTTTGCGGAAATTTTACGCTCTGATGTCGTTGCGGATTTTTGCAATACACAAAGTATTGCTGCAAACCCGCGCTTCATCAGAACGCAAAATTTACGCGCAAATCGCTCTTGTTCAATGATGCGGTATTGCCTAAAAAGGAGAATTTTACATGAAAAAACGTACATTTTTGCTTTTTGGCCTGCTGGCGATGCTGGTTCTGACCGCCTGCGGTGGCAAATCGGGCGCGCAGACCTCGACGGATGATGCCGCCGACACGAGCGATAACTCGCAGCAGACGACTGCTGAGGAGACCGCACAGCCCATCGGTCAGCACCATGCACAAATCACCATCAAGGACCACGGCACGATTGACATCGAGCTGGACGGCGATGCAGCGCCTATCTCGGTTCAGAACTTTATGGACCTTGCAAACGACGGTTTTTATGACGGACTGACTTTTCACCGCATTATTACCGGCTTTATGATGCAGGGCGGCGACCCGCTGGGCAACGGCACCGGCGGCTCGGAGAACACCATCAAGGGCGAGTTTTCGGATAACGGTGTGGAGAACAAGCTGTCGCACACGCGCGGTGCGGTTTCGATGGCACGCTCAAGCAATCCGGACAGCGCATCCTCGCAGTTCTTCATCGTTCAGCAGGACAGCACCTATCTCGACGGCCAGTACGCCTGCTTCGGCTATGTGACCAAGGGCATGGATGTTGTGGATGAAATCTGCGATAATACGCCGGTCGAGGATGATAACGGCACGGTTAAGACGGAAAATCAGCCGGTTATTGAGAGCATTAAGATTATCGACTGACCGTGCAAAGCGTAAAGAGTTGAGGGTGAAGATTGGAGAGTAAGTTTCGGTTTTCCTCTTAACATAATAAAGCACCCCCTCTGTCAGACAGTATGATATACGGTCTGACAGAGGGGGTGCAGTTCCATCCCGGACTGTACACAGGATTCGGGATGTTTTTTTACTTCGCTGTTAATATTTCAGATGCTGTTCCGAAGGATTTCATCTTTTCGGTAAACTGGAATTTACCGAGATAACACCACTTTTTCAGTCGGCCAGGATTTCCTGAGAGCTGCATAGGAAACCAGGAAGTTGGCAAGCCAGCCTGCCGGCACGGCAAGCCAGACAAATGCAATACCAAAACGCGGTGCACAGATCAACGCCACGGACAAGCGAATCGCAAGGTTTACCATATTGGCAATGAGGAACGGCCGCATGATTCCGAGTCCGCGAAGAACGCCATCGGTCGCCATTTTGATGCCCATAAAGACAAAGAAGAAACCAATCCATCTCATATAATCCCCGGACACCTGATAAGCCAGGGCGGTTCCGTCTTTTCCAAGGAACAGCGAGGAAATCTGTGTGTGCAGCGTTTCAATGACAAGGAAGGCAAGAACAGCAAAACATACATCCAGCACCAATGCTGCGCGGTAGCCTTTTTTGATGCGCTGGGTTTTGTTTGCGCCAAGGTTCTGGGAAACATACGGCGAAACCGCATTGCCGATGGACACAAAAATCAGGGAAAAAACATTCTCCACCCGCATCGTCGCCGCGTATCCCGCGAGTGCCTGTGTGCCGAAGGGATTTACCACCGCCTGTACGATCATCATACCGATGGATACGGTAGACTGCTGAAGAACCGATGGAACAGCAATCTGAAGCATCGAACGCAGCTCCTGCCCGTCAAACCAGACAAAGCTGCTCTTATACCGCCGCATCCGATAAAAGAAAATCAAAAGTGAAAACACAGCCGAAATACCCTGCGCAATCAGCGTTGCAAGCGCCGCACCGAACACGCCAAGTCCCAGACCGGCTACCATCCAAAGATCCAGTACAATATTCAGGATTGATGAAAAGATCAGCAGTCCCAACGGAATTTTTGATTCACCAATGGAAGTGAACATGGTAGAAAGAATATTGTACATGAACAAAAACGGAAAACCTACGAAATAGACCCGCAGATACAGTACTGCCTCCTTCAGAATATCGGCAGGGGTCTGTAATCTGCTCATCATCGCATGGGAAAAGCAAAAGCCAAAGACGCCAAGGATGATACTCAGAAGTAAAAAGCTGATCAGGGAGGTAGATACAATGGTTTTCATTTTGCCATATTCTCTGGCACCGAAATAACGGCTTACGAGCACGCCGGCACCGACACCGGCACCCAGTGCCACACAAATGAAAACATTGGTCAGGGCAGCGCAGGCGCCGACCGCCGCAAGAGCGGAGGAGCCGACAAACTGACCGACGATAATGGAGTCAGCCATATTGTATACCTGCTGAAAAAAGCTGCCGAGAATCATTGGCATGGCAAAAACCGTCAGCGCTTTCAGGGGCGCATCGGTAATCAAATATTCATCTTTTGACATGATCATATTCCTCCACAATTTCCGGCTTTTTATCAGAAAGTACGAGCATAGCAAGTGCGATCGGTATAATGATTAGATCTGTAATCGAAAGTACCGCAGGAATTTCTCTAAACAAGAAAAAGCCCAATACCATTGCTGCAGCCGGTTCACAGGAACACAGAATGGATGCCTTTCCCGCCTCCATATAATCCGGTGTTGCCTTAAGGAATCCGCTTTGTCCGTTTTGATCTTGCGGATAGAACCGCCGTGTACCGGTCGGTTCGTACGGTGGTGTGCGAGGTCGGCTTTCTATGCAGGAGAGCCTCCTGCCCGATTGGCTATATCAAACCGGACAGCACGGCTGTTATCCAATCCGATAATACCTTTTCATAAAATCCAGAAAGTGAATAGCCTGCTCGGACATACGCCGTATGGACGGATACACAATGTACAGCCGGCGCAGGAACGCTGACCGTCCGAGGGGGAACAGTAGCAGGCGTCCCTGCTGTGCATCGGTCTGCACAGTTGCGCGCGACAGAATGGAAATGCCCATGCCAAGTGCGATGCACCGCTTGAGCGCTGCCGCGTCATCCATGACGGCGATGACATTCAGTTCATCAAGCGACAGACCGTGATTCTGAAGGAAATACAGTGTTTCCTGCTTGGTGCCCGAGTTGTCCTCGCGCAGCAGGAACGGTTCGCACAGGAGCGCTATCAGCGGGTCCGGCTGGCTTTGATAGGCACGGAAATGCGGTGTGTTCGGTGCGGCGATTACCAGCTCGTCCGAGGTGACCGGCAGAAATTCGCAGTTGGCCTCTGCGGTCTTTGTGCCGACCAGACCGATATCGCAGGTGCTGTCTGCGACCTTGTTTATCACATCCAGACTGTCCGAGCAGCTGGTGCGGAACCGGATCTCCGGGGCCTTCTCGTGGTACGCTGCCAGCAGCTCGGGCAGCAGATACAGCGACGGCACGGACGATACGCCGATATGCAGCATGGTTTCCTGCTCGTTGGACAGCTCCAGAATGGCTTTGTGCCGCAAATCGAGGATTTCTGCGGCATAATTATACAGCGTCTGACCGGCCGGTGTCACCGAGAGCGTTTTTGTCGTACGTTTGAGCAGCTGTGTATGCAGCTCCTTTTCCAGATTGCAGATGTGCGCGCTGACGGTCGGCTGCGACAGATACAGCTTCTGTGCAGCAAGTGAAAAACTGCGGTACTTCACGGTATAGACATAGGCTTCCAGCTGACGAATATCCATGGGCGGCATTCCTTTCGTTTTCTCCATTATAGCTGTATTTATAGATTATATCAATAGATTCAATCAAATTATCAATAGAATCGATTTCACATTGAAAACACCGCATGATATACTGAATATAGCATAAAATTCCCTCATTTCACAAAAAAGGAGAAAATCATGAAACTGTTTGACAAGACATGGAAGCTGGCAGTGTCCGGTGCGGTAATCGGACTGCTGGTCATGCTTCTGGCAATTTACGGCAACCCTGCCAACATGGCGATCTGCGTTGCCTGCTTCATCCGCGATACAGCGGGTGCGCTCAAGCTGCACACTGCGGCTCCGGTGCAGTATTTCCGCCCGGAGGTCGTCGGCTTTGTCTGCGGCTCGTTCCTGCTGGCGCTGCTGACCAAGGAGTATAAGTCCACCGCCGGTTCCTCGCCGATGGTGCGTTTTATTCTGGGCGCTGCGATGATGATCGGCGCCCTCGTGTTCCTCGGCTGCCCGCTCCGCATGGTGCTGCGCATGGCCGCCGGTGACTTGAATGCGTGGGTCGCGCTTATCGGCTTTGCAGGCGGTGTGGCGACCGGCTCGTTCTTCCTCAAGAAGGGTTTCTCGCTCGGCCGTGCGTATGAGGCCAAGCTGGTCGGCGGCGCCGTTCTGCCGGTTGTGCTGGCGGCGCTGCTCGTAATCGGCGTGGCGACCGGCGCTTACGCGGTCAGCACCGAGGGCCCGGGCAGCAAGCATGCGCCGATCATCCTTTCTCTGGTGGTTGCGCTCATCATCGGTGCGCTCGCGCAGAAGAGCCGCATGTGCTTTGCGGGCAGCATCCGCGACCTCATTCTGATGAAGAATTTCGACCTGATCAGCATTATCGCGGCCCTGTTTGCCGTGATGGCAGTCTACAATGCGGCAACCGGCAGCTTCCACCTCGGTTTTTCCGGTCAGCCGATCGCGCATTCCCAGCACCTGTGGAACATTCTTGGCATGTATGTTGTAGGCTTTGCGGCTGTGCTGGCTGGCGGCTGCCCGCTGCGTCAGCTCATTCTGGCAGGTCAGGGCTCGTCTGACAGCGCGGTCACCTTCCTCGGCATGCTGCTCGGCGCGGCATTTGCGCATAACTTCGGTCTGGTCGGCGCGGCTGACAAGGCGGCAACCGAAACCGAGCCTGCAGTCGCAGGCGGTCCGGCGGCAGCCGGCAAAATCGCCGTGATCGTCTGCATTATCGTGCTGTTTGTCATTGCGGGCACCAATCTGCGCCGCAAAAAGACGGCAAAGTAAGTCGGAAAAGGAGAATGTGCAATGGCTGAATATGTTGAAGTAGATGTTCGCGGTCTGTCCTGCCCGGAGCCGGTTCTGCTGGCGATGGACGCGATGCAGGATCACCCGGGGAAGCTGATCCGTGTGCTCGGCGACGAGGCGCATACCCGCAAGAATATCGAGAAAATGCTCGAGTATGAGAACAAGTCCGGTCAGACGACCGTGCGTCCGGACGGCTGCTTCGAGATCGTTTTTCAGGCGTAATGCGAGAGAAAAAGTCGTATCAGGTGCTCACCTTCCACACCACCGATGCCGCCATGGAGATGGAGTCGTTCTGCAAACAGAATGGCATTGCCGGCCGGCTGGTGCCGGTGCCGCGCAGACTGTCCGCCGGATGCGGCATCGCGTGGCGCATGGAAGCTGAAGTTTACGCGCAGTATCAGACGGTTATCGCGGACTGCGGGATTGAGATCGAGCAGAGCGAGGCGTTTGTGTTCTAAGTAACCATAAAGCGGCATGACTTTGATGCAAGTCATGCCACTTTTCTGTTTATTCGTTTTCGGTTCTCACGATTTTCTTTATAAAATGACATTGAGGAAATCCTGTGCAGCCCCAGAATTTTTCGCCGACATGCGCACCGCGTCTGGCCTCCCGCATGACAAGCGGCTTGCCGCACTTCGGACAGCGGTTTTTCTCAGGCAATTCCGGCTTAGCCGGCTCGATAAGTGCAGGCTGCTCGGCGGCAGGCTGGTCCTCCAGCTCCTCCTGCTTGAATTTTTCGATATAGGTGATTGGCTTTTCAATGTGCATCTGCAGATACCGCTCACCCATTCCCTTCAAATCTTTCAAAGAAGAAGCCGATTCCTTGGACGCCTTATTCATTCGTTGTATCGTTTCAATCAACTGGTCTGCTCGAATGACCTGTTCCTTGACCTCTTTCTTCGCATATCGGTCGTTGACAACAGTTTTCGGGTTGGCAAGCACGACTAAGCCCCTAAAAAAGTCCTTAAACAAGTAATTCTTCCATGCGGCAAGGATTTTGCCGTCATTTTCGCTCCTTCGCTCCTTGAGCACCTGCAAATGCCGCTGATTCTGCGTAATCGGCGAATAAATTCCCTCTTTATAGTACCGACCGCCGCAGCGAATTGTGCGGATAAAATCGCCCTTGCTGTTGATCTCGATATTGCCGAACAGATTTTTGCACTCCAACACAAAGTTAATCTTTGGAGTCAGTACCAGAAAGTCAATCTGTGCCGAGGCACCGGACACGCTTTCAATATATAAATCGTGCAGCACAACCATATCCATACCGCTGTTTTTCAGCTCAAACAGAATATTATCCTCACCGATAATACCGGCTTTCACCACGGCAATCTCTTTTGCGATTTTTTTCGCGTTTTCTCCGGTTGCCTTTTCCGCCAGCTCCTCCAGCTGCCGCAGATACTCCTTTGCGTTGCTGGATTCTTTCGCAATCACAACCTCCGGTTTTGAAAACAGTCCCATGTTTATCCCTCGTGTTTCTCTTTTTCCTGCGATTTGCGCTTGTATAATTTTAGTATACCATATAGGAGAAACAAGGAAAAGTTCCGTCCTCAAATTTATCCACAGGTTTGTGCATATCTTCGTGGATATTTCCGCAGGCACGCAAAAGCCGCAGACTTTCGTCTGCGGC
>OLNG01000865.1_pt1 | contig 20098 bp, 20 predicted proteins | sample 1643091 | NCBI WGS metagenome assembly OLNG01 (sample SAMEA3136661, study PRJEB25190) | human gut metagenome | biome: human gut; feature: human-associated habitat; material: faeces | place: Austria | collected 2013 | reverse complement strand
ACTTAAAATCCCGTGGGTAGTGATACCCGTACCGGTTCGATTCCGGTCTGCGGCATGATTATAAGTGAGAGAAACGCTGTAAAATCAACGTTTCTCTTATTTTTTTGCTTATAGGTTTTGAACACACTTGAACACAATTTTTACAATCTGAGCTACTAAAATAGCTATTTTAATTTTTCATCCCCCTGTAATCCTAGTCTAGGGCTAATTTTTATTTTATCATGATGAACATTACGGATGTATCCAAAAGTTGTAGCTGAAGAACTATGTCCCATCAGGCGTTGTATTTCTGCTAAATTTGTTCCATCATAGCTTATAGAAGCATTATATGCACGTATCTTGTGGCTTGAATAATATTGTATGCCTATCTCGTCACAATACTTTCTCAAACGTCTGTTAAATGTATCAGTGGTAAGACAGCGTCCATTCTTTCCCTCAAAGATATATGTACCGTCAGGATTAATCTCCTGTGCTTTCTTTAAGATTCTGATAGCTTCTGGAAGTAATGGTTCTGTTCTGTACCCAGAAGAACAATTTCCTTTCATCTGCTCATATTCTACTTCCGTATGACTTCCAAGGCTTAAATCACTGTTGAGAGGGCGGTGAGCAGTAATCTGTCTATTCAAGGATATTGTCTGTTCCTTCCAATCTACATCTGACCATTTAAGAGCCTTTGTTTCCCCAATTCGTATGTACAAATAAAAAGATAATTGAATGGCAAGGGTATAAGCATCATCCTCTACAGAATACTTTAAGTACTTTAATAGTTTTTGGACATCCTCTTCGGGATATACATTCGTATTCTGGTTATTCCTAGGCTTAAATTTGTAATCTCTGAGAGAAATATCTCTGGCAGGATTCTGAGGAATAATACCCCTTTTAACGTAATAGTTCATGATACCATTTAATATACCTCGTGCATTAGATACAGCCTTTTTGGTATACTGTAAATCTTTTGTGACTGCTAGATAGAAGTCATCAATGTCGACAGGCGTAATGGATCTGATTGGCATTTTTGATAACTTAGAATCAGCAAAGAATCTTTTCCAGTCGTTAATGTATTCCTGAATGGTTTTTGCTTTAGTACTGGTGCTATCATTTTTATACCTGAGCCATGTCTCATACCCTTTTTCAAAGGTTAATACTTCATCACGCTGGGACTTCCAAAGTTCTGTGTAGAACTTCACTACAGCACTTTCTACATCTTCTTTGTTCTTTCTTCTGACTGGCTTGCGATAACCATGTTCCTCAGTAGCAGGTAAATAAGTACGCCATGCTGTACCGTTATCAGTTGAATAAATTGCATATGGATGTTGCTTTAAAATTTTTTCTCGTTTTGTCATGTTTAACTGTTCAAGTACTTCATCGTAGTGCAAGTTACCATGAAGTACAGATGAAGTCAACTGATCTAACTCATCTAATTCATTAATTAACGACTGTGACAAAATATTTCTCATAATGCTCTACCTCGCATTTCATAATTATTTTGTCTCTTTTGAAAGACATAAGAGATAGAGCATCTAAGGTATTAAGTAGAATGTTTTAAACAAACTACGATTACAAACAGGCAGTAGGATCAGAAAAAAACTATACTAAGCAAAAAAAGAATAGCACTGTAGAGGAATGCTATTCTTTTTGATATAAGGGATAATGTTTTTGATATAACTACGGTGCAGGAAAACTAGCTATCATTTTTTAAAGCATCTCTACAGTGTTCAGCAACAGCCTTGGACAGTTCCTGCGGATCTACCCGAATATATCGCTGTGTTGTTTTACAATCTGAATGGTTTAACAGTTGCCTCACAAGATCAATATTACTTCCTGACCTCTTGTAAATATCAGTAGCGTAGTATTTTCGGAAACTGTGGGTAGAAACTTGGGTAAGACCTAAATAAGAACACACCTTACCCAGATGCCGCTGTACGCTTCTGGGGGTAATATCAAACAACGGTTGATGCAGTCCGATACCCCACTCATCTGCATATTGACGGATGGTACAGTACAACTCCAAGGGAACAAAACACTTCTTAGTCTTACCTGTTTTCTGTTCCTTAACCTCTACGAAATAATTACTGCCGTCTGCTATAAACTGATCTAACCTCAAGCGGAGAATATCACTGATACGAAGTCCCAGTAACGCTTCGCATTGTAGTGCCATAGCGATTCTGGGATTTGCTTTGACTGCAGTACCCCCAGGCATATCAAAACCTTTTTTGATACAGTCGATAATTAATCTGTACTCTTCTTTATTTAACGCTCTGGTTTTCTTTGACATATAAAATCCCTCCTGTCGCATTTCGTACCCTCTAAAGGTCGCAGTTTATATTGGGAACACTGGGAATGCCCATGAATACCCCATTGGTCGCATATTGCGGAAAAAGCGACATCCAGACTATACCCCGTATCTGCCGCTGTGAGCAGGATAATACCCCATTCGCAGAACTTTACACTGGACACCTGAAAATGCCCTGCACAGCCAAATAGCAGCTCTGTCGGCAGAAGCTACCTGACAGAACTGCTATTATGTTGCTATGACTAAATATTATCTTCGCAGAATGCCGTCTGTAGACAGTGTGATCGAAACTACACGACCAACAATCCAGTCACATTTTCTGTAAAAGCTATCAGCCTGAACAGAATCATCATTGCGTATACCAAACCGTGCACGCATATTCCATAACTGGTTTCTTAACTGTTGCATTTCCAGCAGGTAGTGGATCACCTTATAAGGTAACGGACGTGCCGCTGAAAAGCATAAGTAACGCTGGCGTGTGGATTCAAAAGTAATCCCGTTTCTCAGTGCAAAGTCTAAGACTGTCAGCATGAAGTCATAGGTTGGAAATGTAGTAAAGATGTCACCGACGATTACTTTATCTCCAGTCTGAAGCCTTGCAGGTAGAGATACTATTTCATTTACACCGACAACCTCATCGTACATGCGATGGTCGTTGTCATAACTTAAATCAGGTTTTACGTCGCATACCACATATACTTTTTTATGTCTCTTATGCTGGCTCATTTTATTCACCTCCTTTCTTTTGATGCAATAAGTAAAATAAAAATACCCTGTCCCTTGTTACATCTTCTGAACCCATAAGATGCAGTAGGAACGATAATTTTTCTTTACTTAAACCTTCCAGTGATTTCTCAATATGGGAGAATGTGTACTGCCGTAAAAAGGCAATCTCAGCTTTACAATCTTTTAATGGAAAAGATTTTCTGAGAGATGCATTTTCATCCTGCAATACCCCATTCATCTCCCATACAGAGTTGGGAACCACTACCCATGAGGGTGGTGATCTTAACATTTGCAGAAATACAAGTCTGTCCCTTACCTGCCTGGCAGGGGCATTACATATTACTTCTACAATATCGCTACCAACCAGCTTAGAGAGCTTTCTGGATGCCAACTGACGGTTGCTTCTGACGGTGGAAAGAGAAATACCCAGCTTATGACTTATTTCCTTATCTGGGATGTCGAAATACGTCTCAGCAAAGGCGGCTCCCTTTTTTCCATCCCACACTTCCGAAAAGAGTAATGCTATCAACTCATCCAGTGCCGCTATACGGATCTCATCATCTGGGTCATCACTGCCAGACAGTGCAGTCCATGCAATTTCCAACTGCTTAACCAGAGTAAGTACCATCATTTTCTCCTTTCCGAACTGTGTCTTCGTCATCTTTAATCGTCAATGGAATGTCCAAGAATCCTGTGTCTCTATTCGTCATCTTTTCAGAACTCACATACCCTTTTCTGGATAACACCTAGAGAAACCAAGCTTTTCCTGAAATTCAAAAACCTTTTCTAAGCTACTTGTTATTTAATTTAGTATCGACTGATGTACCCGAAACAGAATCTCATCATCATGGAAAATAAAAGCAGGAGAGAGATAGGATACTGGCAGAAATACTGGAAGGCTGAAAGATATCTACCAAAAAACAATATATGGTAGGGTAGTTGCAGGGAAACTACTGGATAGATGAGAAAGTACCCCTGATAAAGGGAAAGAAGTGAACTGTAGATACTTGATGCAGTACCCCACTCATGTTGTAGACTAAGATATGAAACTGTATCTACAGCAAAAAAATACAGGGCATCTCTACCCTGAAATATGACTTGAATTATATATTATATCTATCATCAATACCCCATTCAACCAACAGGTTTAATAGTATTGCTCCCTGTAATGAATAGATCATTACCCCCATCATCTGCATCTATACTGATTCCAGAATCCGATGTGTCTGGTGCTATGTCCACCGCCATAATTGGCATGGCTGTCGTACCCACACTTAATATTAAACTGGAAGCCAGTAATAGTGCCCTTAATGACCTTGCCTTCATTTCTTGACAACTCCTTTCCTTTTTTACCTTTACTACTATTTTAGTGCGAAGTACCCTTGGATGAATTGAATCATAGGTAGGATGTTTACTTCTACCTGTACATTTGGAATGTCCCAAGGAGAGTGGGCTGGGGTTATGTGGTGACTAAGAGAACTTGTATGACCTGTGAACGCAAAAAGAAAGGACAGGCTTGCGCCTGTCCTTGTAAGGTTGTAGGTTACCATTTTGTCCACCGGATGTGTCTGTTCCAAGTAGGGTTCGCTCCGTTTGGATTTAAGTCATAGCCATGAAGTCCAAGTGTCTTTAAAGCATACAACTTTGTGTCATGATAATCATCAACTGAAATATGCTTTGTACACTGTGCACCAAATGTTGTAAAAGTAAGGTCTGATGCCATTTTTGACTTACTAAACACAGCGTCCACATACTGTATAATAGATGCCTGAGGTTTTCTTCCACTTCCGCAAATAGGGCTTATATACTTAGCTTTCTGCTTCTTTGTCATTTTGAAGAACCAGTTGTTAATAGCTTTATTATAAATGTCAAGACGCTGTTTGTTGAACTTCCTCAGTTCACCTGCAAGTTTCTGGTTATACTTAGCGTTCTTATTTATAAAAGCATCTATCTCCGTGTATGTTTTTCTAGCCCTAGCTTTGTACTTGGATGCCCAACTTTTAGATGTTCTGTCATCATCAAGATAATAATACATTTTATCCGACCACTTAGTCTGATAGGTATAAAGCATTCGCTCAGATAAGTAAGACTTTTTCCATGTGGATGCTGCTTTCTTCATGTCCGCCTTCTGCTCGGATGTGATACCTGAGGTGTTCTGGAGCATCATTGTCATCTGCCATGATTTGTATGCCTGTCCATCATGATATCTTCCATTTGAACCAACAGGTATGTACCCATCTGGGCGGAAAGCGTATCGGTCGGTGATTTCATTGAAGTAGTCAACATACTCAGTGATTTCTTCAACTGAATGGGACTTCTTGGGTGTCAGCGTTGATGCACTGACTGGGGCTACCATTGTGGTGGCTACTGTTGCAACTGCAAGGGCTGTTGCGATAAATTTTTTAATAGTTTTGTTCAACATATGATTGTCCTCCTTCTTCATTATATGTTGATCTGTTGTAATTACTATACAATACCCCATTCACCTGCCTGAGAATGAAGTACCCACACCCTATGGTGGGGGCTGAATACTCAGGCAGGTAAATGGGAAAATACACTCTATAGAAATTACCATATCGTTTCTTGTAGCATACCATAGTTACTACTAAACTACAACTAATATCTGAAAAAGTATTCTGACAATGTAACACATAACTGTGTTGGATGTAATACTGTAGAATAATACCCCACTTATCAAGTAAAGGATGTCTGTATCTACTGATACCCGATAAAAATATCACTGTGTTTACTTGCACCTTGTTATGTATTGTTGAATGTTGAAATCTGTACTTATAACAGGGAATAATGCCGGACTACTGCGATCTGTTACCAGAAACTATCGTATTCCTGATATGTAACACTGCAATGTATTGTCTATCAATACCCTACCCAGTATACTGGCTAATATTTAATAACTGTGTCCACTCATATCTGGATACCGCAGAAATACGGCATTCTTCTCTCTGTTCTGGAACTGTATGCTCCCTATATAGACTGTGTTTATTCTTACTACTTAATCCTGAATGCCTGTCTTATCATTCATAACTGTGTTTCTTGGATACTCTTTATTCTGTAAGTACATGATGGAAATGGGAGAGTAGACCTATCTGGTCAACTACCCCTATTCTTTGCATAGCCTTAGAATACCCTACTCATCCATGACCATAACTGGATATACTCGAAATGATTTCTGTGTTTCTTATCTACTACATCTCTTGTAAGTATAGGCAGAATCAGGATATTAAGACCTATCTGGTCAGTACCCCTGATACTTGGATGCTATTGGAATACCCTACTCATATACGGCTCTGCCTGTATCTATCTGGAATCATACCTGTGTTTCTTACCTGCTATCTATCCTGCAAGTAGAAGCAGAAGATTAGATATCAGACCTATCTGGTCAGTATCCCTGTTCCCTGCATAATCTTAAAATACCCTACTCATCCATGACCATAACTGGATATACTCGAACTGTTTTCTGTGTTTCTGATCTGCTCTCTATCCTGTAAGTATAAACAGAAGATTAGATATCAGACCTATCTGGTCAGTACCCCTGTTCTCTACATATCCTTGGAATACCCTGCTCATATATGGCTCTGCCTGTATCTACTTGGAATCATACCTGTGTTTCTGATCTGCTCTCTATCCTGTAAGTAGAAGCAGGAGATTAGATATCAGACCTATCTGGTCAGTACCCTCTATTATCAGACTGGCTATTGAATACCCCATTCGTACTTCTCAGACTTTGCCTGTACTCTCTGGGAATCTGTGCTTATCAGCTACCCTATATCACACCTGTTACCAGTGGAACCTTTATACTTGGGAGAATATACCTACTGGATTTCTGTATGGCATTGCTGGGGATTTCTTTCTTAACTGATCTGTTCTCTGCCTTTGCTGTAGCTACTAACTGTATCTGTTTTCTCATATCGGGAGAGTATCTACATAACTGGATATACTCGAAATGCAGAATCATCTACCCTTACTGAGACTGATCCCTTACCCTTTGCTTTCTGTCTCTCTCTGTAACCATAACTGCTCTCCTCTCTCTATGGAAATCTTATCTACCCTACATACTTTGAGTATAGGCAGAACCAGTACAACTTATCTGGAAATATATCCTGACCACTATCTCTGCACTGCCTTAACAATACAGCTATTTCTTAATACTATGTATGGCTGAAATCACCACTCGAAAATAAAACTCACTAATATTAATCTTGCTCCCTGACTGACCCTGACCTTTATTACTGACTCTCTATCTGTAAACTTTTAATCTTGCTGTTAATTTTGCTGTTCTCTTATCTACTGATATCCATTATTCTGCAACTGACTGTTCATGTAAGAATCCTATTCTGTATTAGGATTCATTACTAATGTCTTATATAGGACTGTTGTTGTATTTACTGTCTTTATAATAACTGTTGTAAGAACTATGTATGTAGCAATAACTGTTATCTATTCATCCTGTAATCTTATATGAAATCTAAACAGGGTTGCTTTCTAAGTGTAATCCATAAGAATGGATAAGGATAGAAGAAAAGCATATCGAACAGCAAAATAATAATATCAGTACCCCACTCATATATACGGAAATCCTTATACTGACAAAGAAAAACAATATCTTAAAACAGACAAATCATACATTTTGCAGATAGCAACTATGCCTCTTCCTGCAGGACAGTAGGCAGGTTGAAACCTGTGCCTTATTCCTGAAATGAGAAAAAAGCATCCATCTGCCAGACAGCACTGCACAACTTCCCTTCTGCGAAGATATCTCTCATTTTTTACCAAAAGCAGGAGAACGGGAAAGTATTCTTTCCTATATATATGCAGACGGTAGGGCAGTTACTGCTGTGCTTGCAGATGAATGCTTTTATTTATGGAAAATGGAATCTGTACCTGCTGAATGAGGGCGGTAGCAGGGTTAGGACACTACTGGAACAGGGCAGTTAATTTCTGGGATTTTCCAGAAAAATATAAGAGTCATCAAACCGCAGGTTACGCTTCAAGGTAATGTAAACATCGGCAGATACCCTTCTGAGGTCACGCTCGCCTGTTTCCAGTTTACAGATCTTACCCTTGCTGAAGCCACATAACCTCTCTAACTTAGACTGTGAATACCCCACTCGTTTACGGTAAAACTGCAGGTTATGCCCAACTGCAGAACTGGTTTCCAGATAGGATATTGCTTCTTCCAGAACATCTACTGGAAACCCTAATTCCTGATACCCCATTGAACAGGTATGAAAATACGACTCAGATGGATAAGCATACGGCTGTTCTTTCATAACATACATCATTCCTTTTAGCTTTTTACCTGTATCTATTTCCACTACTGCCTGTGTTTTAATATAGAAGTTAGGATATCCTTCATATCTGTCCAGAGAACGCTCATCTCTTGGACTAATACGGTATACTGCAACAGGGACAGCACATCCTGACTGTTTCTTTACTGTAAGGAACGCATTCCCATTACTGCCGCAGAATGCCAGAATATAATCTCTCAATACCCCACTGGATACAAGTTCTGCATCAGGGCATCGATGGTAAAATTGTTCTGAATACAAATTACTTCCATAAGCTATATAATAATTCATAAGTATCTCCTTTCGTATAGTGGGGAGAGTTTTCTCCCCACTGCCTGTACTTTATTTTGGGGCTCCGTTTCGCCATGCACTGTCACCATCAAGTAATGCAAGCATATGCTTTCTGCAGGTCTTGAACTCATCACCGATCAAGTCCATGCGGAGCATCCAACATCGGAATGCATATTTAGGATTATCGGTACTTCTCTTAATCGGGCTGGCATATTTTACTGTCTGAGCCTGAGCAGTAATAGCAAGTACCATCTGGATGTAAGCCTTAACCTTTCCTGCATGTAATGTGGAATTGAATAAACGGTATTCGATGGTGCCACGATAGAACTGGCTGTGCAGATTCAGCATATGGTATCTGGATGAACTGTAATGCTGATTTCTTGTACCTTCTGCATTCTGTTCCTTGTACCAGATACGGGCGAATTCTTCCAATGTACTGGGCTTTCTCTTATTCATGACTTCCACCATCTGCCTGTTTACTTTCTGGCAGTAGTTCTGGCGTGCTGGCTCAATCTTAAGAGCCTGTACCAGAAGATCTTCTTTAGCAGTGAAGATATTAATCAGGCTACGCAGATGCTGTGGTGTGAAGCTTTCTCCGCCAACATGGATATGTAACCCTGTACTGTCATTTACCAGACCGCCTGCTTTTCTTAACTGTCTGACTAGTTCTTGTAACAGTTCAATATCAGGATAGTGCAGGATCGGCGTAACCATCTCTACTTTATAAGTTCTGTCTGATACCCAGTTCCCATTCTTACGCTGTGCATGAATACTGGAATCATACATAAACTTCCATGTCCTTCCCTGCTGATCTGCTACTGAGTAAGCATCATAAGTACCACCGATATGCTCTGCCTCATTCTGGAAATATTTCGATGCTACAGTAGCCGCCCTTTTACGGCACATACCCGTAAATTCAATTTCTACTCCGAAAGTATACTGTTTCATAAGTTCATTCATGACTGTGTCCTCCTCTTTTGGTGTGTGTACTATACCTCTTAGGAGGAAGTGGTTCAACATGTAAGTCTTACAAAGATAACTATATGAATTTGTGTACATCTGATACCCCACTCATATCAATTGTGTACTTGTTGTACAAACAAAAACACACCGCACTGTAATCTTGTGCGGTGTGCTGAAATCAAGCACGTGTACCATCCATACGGTCTAAACCTTCTTGAGCTAATGGATAAAATTCCTCATAACTGATAATTTGATAAACAGATTTTTTCGCAGCACCAATTGAACGTTTTTCTCCATCCTTGTGCATAAATTTATAAAATGCGCTAAAGTCAGGTTCTGTAGCTTGAAAATTAAAAAACATTACTTCTTTGGGGACTGCCATCTGTGCGAAATAGACTTCATATGTAACGCTTGATGGTCTGATAAATGCAACATTAGGAGCTAATTCTTTATACATGTCCAGAACTTTTCGTATATAAGGGACTTTATCTGCAATCGTATATACTGTGTCTTCTGTGTCTATACTGTCATCTGTGTCTTCCTCACAACTCTTATAATTGATACCTGCTCTACAACTAAAAATCCATTTTCCGCGAAACTTTTTTAAGGTATCACATAGTTTCTGGAAATTTTCAATCTTGTAACTGGCATTTTTATAACCGGCAGTAGCAGCATACGGAGAATCCATATACAGGAGAGTATCTTCACTATTGAAATCCTCTACAGCCAGATAATCGTATTTATTAAGGGTAGAGATCTTAAAACTTTGGAACTCCTTGATTACTTTTTTCCAGTAGGACAGGGTTGAGAAGAATGTTTCAAGATAATCTTCTTGGGGCTTTCTACGGGATGAAAAAGTACTATTATATACAGTAGCTACTGCATATGCTATTGGACTGTCTGAAATGACATTAAAAATTTTTTTAAAGAAAACATTCAACCCTTCAGAGAATGCAAGCTGTATATTTGTAGAGGAGTCTTCCATATATTTTTTAATACGTTCGATACTTATATACTGTTCTATATTTGCAACAGATATATCAGTGATAGATATATCGGGAAGAGTTCGATAAATGTCTTTAATATTTCTAGGCACTGGTTTTTTCTTTTTATCTTCATCTTCATCTTTCTCTATACGTTCATTATGTTTTCGGATCGAAAGTGTTTGGTTTATTATTTTGAAAGCAATAATTTTCCAGTTTGAAATTTCAGGGAATAGAGTCATAAACGAAGCAGTTAAGTCTGGGCTGGTTTCATCTGAAAACTCCCTGATTTTCTCCACTAATTCCGAGAGAGCCTGAAGAAATTCTTCACTATTATCACGTAGAACATTAATAAGGTTTGTCTGGGAAACAGCAATGTCATTCATGTAATAATTTCGTTTCTGATATTTTTGAATTCCTAACGTGACGGTACCAGAACCACAAAAGACATCTACGAATGTCTTATAATGAATTTGTTTACTGAGCTCATCAGCCAGATGGACTAACGCATAATTTTTCTTACCCTGATAATAGATGGGCATCGAAAGAGGCATTTCATTTTTATAGTGTTGCGCTAATAAATAATCTTCTTTTGGGTGCATCCACCATTTACTGAATGAGTTGTGAGCAAGTCCTACATCCTCAAGAGCTTTTTTCTGAGCAACATCATAATAGTCACCCCTGCATAAGTCGTAAGCTAATAAGTAAACAGCCTGCTTAAAGATTAAGGGCAGAGGCGAATTAACAGATTTTCTGTCTTGGTAATGATGTAAGGTGTCCTGCAATAATTTTGCTTTTTTTGAATACACCGGATTAGTAGTGACAATCTCGTATAGAAATTCATATTCTTCTGGTGACAATGTAGCCGCTTTATTTCTGGTGGTCGACCAATGAGATAAAATGGGAACTTTGGTATTGTAGTACTTGTGAACACTTGTCTTAATATTCTCATTCATAGACAATATCCTCCGATGGTAAATATTGGTAAAATAATTGTACCACGATACCGTTGTAGGAGGTAGACAGCATTTGCAAATATTGAAGAAATTATATTTAAAGTTAGATGGATACAGGTAATTTAAAAATATTTTTTCCAGAGTACCTCTCCGATGGAGCAGTAATTATAATTTAATATAAAGATACTATCATATCAAGATTGTATTGCATAAAGTACAAATAAATAAGGAATAATAGAGCAGTATTTCCTGAAAAACTTAAGAGGTTGAAGAATATAGATAAAATAACAGAAATTCTTTGAACACACTTGAACACAGCCGCTGATGAAGTACCTGAAATCCCCTTTCTTTCAACGTTTCTGGGCTGTGCTGTCCGGTTCGATTCCGGTCTGCGGCATGATTATGAGATGCGAGAAATGTTGATTTTTCAATGTTTCTCGCATTTTTCGTTATTAAATATTTTGATTACACTTGATTACACTTTTATTTTCCCCTGCTCATTGTTTGTCGCAATTTGAGCAGGGGATTTTTTATTATGGATTAGCCGGATTGCTGTCTGAAAGATCTGTGTCCAAAGTATTAATCATAATTGTGCTTGATTTTGGATCAACAGACTGCTGCCGAATATAATGTAACGTAGTGCGCGTTTCAGAATGTCCTAGCATGGTAGATAACTGATTGAGTGGAACGCCAGCTTCGTAAAGCATAGTTGTAATCGTAAATCTGATCTGATGACTGGAACGATAAGGAATATTCAATGGTTTGCATACTTTATTTTTAAGATGTTCGTTAAAAGAATCAGCATAAATGGGCTGTCCATCTTTCATAAAAAGAAAATCACAATCAGGATTTAATTTCAATGTTTTAGTGATAATTTCCTGTGCCTCAAAATTTCTATTATTTATTTTTACCTAATTTATATATTATTCCTATTATTATAAATGATGCACCTATGTATATTCGTACCAGATCCGAAATAACATTCTCCGCTTTTTCATTTCCATTATATATATTTACAGCTATAAGAAAAATAATGGCTAATATACACCATAGTGCAAATATGCATCTACGAATCTTTTTTTTCTTCACTTCAATCTTCCTTCTTTCTTTCATGATTAATAATGCCTTGTTTTATTGTCAAATAATCAGAAGTTGAACTAATAATATATAAATTGTATTCACCATCCTCTTTGATAGTTAATGTGTAACTTCCGACTATATTTCTCATGCTCTCCCCTTCATACATAATTCCATCACGGATATAACCTATAACAAATGTCTGTTTTTGAACTGTTTCTGATTTATATTTTTCAAAAGAAAATGTTAAAGTATCGCCTTCTTTGCAATTCCATCCTTTGTAATTATTCACATAAAATACTGCCATGCTTCCATTAGTCATAATAATTTCAGGCGTCACTTCATTTTTTACTTCAAATTCAGAAATAGATGAAGGTAAAACAATATTTTCATTTGCAACACCTTTTATAATGTTACTGTTATCTATAGGGTTTTTATCTATTTGTTTTATACATCTTTCTCCACTATAAGTAACTTCCGGAACAGAATTATCATTTATTTCTTTTCCGATTAATGATCTATTTTCTCTTGTAACTATTTCAGCTCCAAACAACTGAGTGATCCATTGAACTATTTTTCCATGTGTAGTCGCATTAATAATACTGCCCGTTGTAAAAACAAATACAATAATCAGTATTGCAGCCACAATATGAGTCATCCATTTATTATTGAGACATTTGTCCCTATTTAACCGATAATTTCTACCTGTGTTTTTATGTTCCAAACATTGTGCTGCTTCCAAGATGTATTTATCATCTATCTCATTCATTGCATAAAAAATATTTGTCTTCATAAATATTTCCTTTCCGTTAATTGTTTTTTTAACTTTTTCCTTGTTCTAAATAAAATGGATTCCACTTTACTTATGCTCATATTAGTGCATTTTGCAATTTCTTTTACCGGCATGAAATACCAATATCTCAATATAAAAATCTGACGGTGAGATTTTGATAAAGATGTCATGAAAATATCAATTTGTTCTTTTAATTCATTCTCCCTCCAATCATCCATATACTCTTTTGCTAAATAATTACTTAGCTCCTCATACGGCACACACTTATCTATATCTCTTTTGGCAGCATGAATATATTCATATTTTTTTAATGCTTGATTCCTTGCAATCTTTAAAAGATAAGCTTTCAAATTATCCGGTATTATAGGCGGAATTGTCATCCAGGCTCCTAAATATGTATCATTTCTACATTCTTCAACATCTAAAGTATTCTTTATTAATTTACAGATTAAAAAAGTTACAATTTTTCCATACTTTTTATCTGTTTCTATCAATGCATTTTCAGATCTATAATTATATAGCTCAATGATTTTTCTGTCTTCCATTCATTTCCTCCTTTCACTATATAAGTACGGATTTCAGTTTGGATTCTTGCAAATACTTTAAAATTTTTTTTATTAAAGGAAAGGGGCTATCGGTTAATGAATATGTACCCTTCTAGGTAAACAAGTGAAATAATAAAAACTTGTCACTTAGGAGGGAGCAGTTCAATTAACCGACAGCCCCTTTAGTAAAATAGAATATGGGTGAATTTTCTGTCTGTCGATAGTACTCTGTATGTTTATAGGCAGAGTACTTGACCGTAAAAAAAGAATTACTTGTGCGGTTCAGTTCTCCTGTTTCGTCCTGTTGGGAAGCAATACTGCAGCTTGGGCTTTCCGCGGATATTACATAGTCCATGTCAGAAATATTCTATAATTAATGCTAAGAAAATTCGTCTATGTGTCCTTTGTGGAATGGAAAATCTATAGCTAATATATTGGTTAATGTGGACAAGGTGAATATGTTACGGTGCTGTCAAGTGAAAAATCTTTAGTGTAATTACACTTTGTACAAATTTTTCCTTTATATGTTTTTACAGTACACCCTCCATTTTTATTACGAGAATGATTTTTATGCTTACCGTTTACAAAGATATGAGAACAGCCAGCATAAGTTTGAATATCTCCTGGTTCAATAATTATAATATCCCCATTATCTGTAATAAAATAGTTCTCTGTATCTTTGAAATATATTTCGTCAGAAGGAATCATACTGCTTTCGTCTTCAAACGTAATACATTCTATTTCATTCCCATTATCAAAAACAGATACCTGAGCTCCTTCGGCAGGATCAAAAAAACCGGTCCATGGAACAGAACGTAAATCTGCAGTAGGAGGATTGTACGCAAACACTGGAATACAGGAAATACTTATCATAAAGATAATAATTGATACATTTAAAGCAATTTTAGGCTTAACAAAAATACCGATCCTTTTTACTCTTCTTTTAAGAAAAATCCGGTTGTTTTTTGAAAACATTAATGTAATTCTGGATTTCACTTCTGAACGTTCCTTTGCGGCGGTCATGATTAACAGATATCCATAACATCTTTGTTCTTCTCTGGAAAGATATTTCATTACATTTTCATCACAAGCAAGTTCCTGTACCTCTATTACCTCGCGAAAGAAAAAGTATACAAAAGGGTTATAGCAATGTAGCATCAGTACCAGAAAAGCCAGCTGCCGAAAAAGAAAATCGTGTGATTTTATGTGTTGCAACTCATGTCGAATGATTAAAGGTAAGTTATTTTTATCCGATAATGAGGTTAAAACAATAGATGGATGAAAAGTACCATATGTAAATGGAGAAGATGTTAAACTATTCTCATATACTGTAACTTTGTGCTGTAACTGCATTTCCTGTGATAACATTTCTACGATTTTTATGATTTCAGGATCTGACAACACATTTTGTGGAATTTTTCGGTGAAATCTGGAAAAATTGATTGCCTTATAAAAAATTATTATACTTAAGGAACAAATCCATAATCCTATAAATATTTTCTGTAAAGATCCCACGGAATTTAAATAAAATCCAGTAGATGTCTGAACGATTTTTCCGGTTAAAGAAATTACAACATTTCCATTTAAAGGCTTTGGAGTACTAAAATACCGATGATAAATAAAATACTTCAACAGTGGAAAAGGAACTAAATAAAGAAGCAGACAATATTTTAAACATCTATATCGAAACCTGGCTGAAATATAATTATCAAAAATGGTAGATAATGCTATATAAATAATAAAAGGAAAGGTTCCGGCGGCAGACATGGCAATTAATAATAAAATCAGGCTCTTCATAATCCACACCTCATTCTTGGCAGAGTATTAATCGCAAGTATTATTGTTAATAATATTTTTCAGTTCTTCAATATCTGACTCTGACAATTTTGTGTTGTACGTTAATGAAACCAGCAGATCTGAAATAGAACCATTGAAAGTATTATCTACAAAATCTGTAGCATATTTATGTGCTAATTCCTGTTCCGTAAGTTCAGGATAATAGGAACGTTTACACTTATAGCCCTTTCCTTCCGAATGAAGAATCCCTTTTTTCACAAGACGAGTTAAATAAGTGTGTAAAGTTGGTTGAGCCCAACCATAATGTAATTCCGTATTACAATATTTTTCCACTTCAGAAAAAGAAACAGGAGCATTGGTGTTCCAAAAATATTTCATTAGATTATATTCCATTTTCGATAAACCATAGTATGTATCACTCATAAGATTCCTCCAATCAATTAATATTTTATTTTCATTATATTTCTATGATATCCACCATGTTCCATCTGGGTGTTGCTGTAAGGAACCAATCGTTTCTGATAATACATTTCCCTTAAAATCTCTTACAATCATTTTTTCATAATATTTATATTCTTCGGTTGCACAATTGTTATCATCGTCCCAGCCTTCTTCTACCCAGGCAGAGAGATACACTTTTCCGTCTACTATCATACGTACACTCTCATTAGGAGTTGTGGGAAATCTAAAACTTTCTGGATAGTAGCTGACAAACTCATCATCTTCACTTGTAATGTAAATATCCTCTCCGATAATACGCAGATTATAAAGGTCTACATCCGCTATATTAAATTGTATAATCAACTCTGGAATTTTATCTGGAAGATATCTGAAGAGAGTAATTTTCCCACTATTATAATCTCCTTGTAAAAACCAAAAAGAATTCTTTAAATAAACAGGTGGGCCATATAATACATTCCTCTGTTTTTGAAATGGTTCATAAATTTTACCATTATTGTAATCATAAAAAGAAATAATTGAACCTTGATACCCACCTTTTTTTGACCATTCAATCATATCATAAAAGTCTGTTGTATCACTCATTGAATATCCGATACGAGATTGACCTGAAATTTCTTCGATATATTTTCCTGACACAACTTCAAAACGATTAAGTTTTATAACAATCACCTTCTTATAGCTAAATTTCGATTTACCCATTTATAGTATAGTATATAAATGTACATGAAATGTCAATAAATATATTACATGAATGTAGAATGATTTTATTGACATCATTGTAGAATAATGATATTCTATAACCAAACAGAAACAAGTATAAAAGTAGTACTATCAGTTTTTTTGCAGCGAAAGGAATATTTTAACAAACTGTCAAATTTAGAAAGAGGTGGTTTTATGTTGAGACAACATAAAAAAATTACAGCAGTTGTAGGGTTGACTATAAGTGCCTTGATGATTTCATCTGCATGCTATGCTCAGGATGATCCGAATGATGGATATGTTATTCACTATGACTTTGAAACTCAGGAAACTACTTATTATGGTTACGACAAAGAAGATCATGAATTTTACGAAGTAGATGATTATGTTGAACCTAATCGTACAGCCAGTGATGGAACTGCTGATATTGCTGATGCTCCAGATGAGATGGAGGGAGTAAATCCGGGAAATATTTATGTGGATAATCAGTCAATAAAAGAAGACGTTGATAATCCATATACAATTCTTCTTTTCAGTGGAAGTATGCCAACTGTATACAAATATAACAAAGAACAACCAGACGATCCATGGACTGTTGTAAGTCAGGAAAAAGTAAACTTGTTAGAAGGTAAGGTAAATAAAGTATCAAAATCCTACTTGATTTTTACAGATCAAAATAATGATGATATTAAAGTAAAAATCAAGAAGGATGAGCAGTGGCATCCAGGTGATGAAATTAAAGTGTTCGGCTTAACGAAAACGAAAGATGGAAAGGTTAAGCTTGCAAAGCAGTATGGATATTATAAGGTTGAATAATATATTAGGAAAAGAACACACATTAATAGAGTAAAATATATGAAAAAGGTCTTGGAACTTTTACAGTTTCAGGGCTTTTTTCTTTTGGGTAAATTCTTGGCATATTGTTAAGCGTGAAAAGTAGTGGACTTTTTGGATTGTAACTGCCGGATTTGAGCGACTAATGGCTTGCCATTAGTCGTATTGGGTTACTACTTTTGACAGAGAAAACATTGAATTGGGAGACCGAACTCTGGAGAGAGGATACGGTCGGGAGGAAGCAGGGAAGGAGAGAGTGACTATATGCCTAAGACTGTGAGTGTGCATAATGGCAGCGCAGCAAATCGAGAGCATAACCGGCGTAATCCCAGAACAACCGGTCAGATGCCACATATACAGCAGGATCTTGTTCATCATAATGAGACATGGATAGATATTCCTGTCCGAGAAGCCTATAAGCAGATTTTCCAGACTGCAGTCGATGATTACAATCGTCGTCAGTCAAGACCAGAGAGGAAGATTAGAGATTATTACAATCAGATTAGGAAATCAGCTAAGAAACATACCGCCTATGAGCTGATTATCCAGATTGGAGATAAGAATGACACTGGCTTGTCGGCAGACAATGAGATTGCCTGTCTCCGAGAATATTATAATGCGAGACTACGCGAAGGAATATAGACAGTATTTATGATTTTGCAACAGGATGCATTAAAACAGAATGTCTTTGTGAAGACTGGCAGACGAGCGGGAGTATTAGAATTGTAAGATTAGCATTTTGCCTATATTGTGATGGAACACTGAGTGTAAATGATATGGAGGATGTGGATTCTAAGTTGGCAGAATGTAGAGAATACACAGTAGGACAGATTTTCTGCTGCGAATATGCTAAATATTTTTTGGAAGCGATTAAATTAAGATATCCGGAATATTGCTTATGATTATTTGGTCGTGGATAAAATGTGAGTATTGTCACAAAGAGGTATAAAAGAGTTGCTTTTTTCGCTGAATTGAATATACTTATAAGCAGGAATAGAAATGTTCTCGATGTAAGAGCATCGTTAAAAGTTGGGTTGCAGATGGAGCAGGGTAACTTTCCATTTCATTAGATGTTTTATCTGGACATCGAGCCTGGCAGCTTGGATAAAGCTGTAGTCCACGTGGGGGACTTAATGATTTCCACGTTGTTATGGGTATCTTAACTGGATGCCGAGGCTGACAACCAGCAGAAAACTCTTTATAAATGGATTTTCAGAGGAGTGTGGGTAGAAACCATGCTCCTTTTTATTAATTATGAAAGATGAAAGAGTAAAAAATATTAGAAATATTATTTAGTTCAAGATTAGCTTAATATAGTCTAAATAAATAGAGAGATAATATGATATATACGCACCGCATAGTTTTCTTTATACAAATTTTATAGAATATTTTTTGTGAGAATGCTATACTGTAAGTAGTAATAGGAAAGAAATATAATATGTAATGAAAGGGGTAATATATAATGGAAGTTGTTCGTAAAATTGTAGATGCAAAAAAATTGATGTCTGTGATTCCATTGCCAGAGACTATGCGTAACAGGCGAGTGGAAGTCATTGTATTACCTGCTGAGGAACAGAAAGTTTCTGAGAATTTAAAGAAGAGTGGCAATATAGAATCTTTAGTGGATTCATTAGTAGGAGTTATTCGGGACACGGGTATGACACTGGAGGATTATCGCGCTGAAAGGCTGGGAAAGTATGAGAATCTTGATTGATACAAATGTAATATTGGATGTGTTGTTGAAACGATCTCCATTTTACGAAACAGCGATAGAAGTTTTAAAGTTATCGGCAAGAGATGATATTCAGGAATTTGTTTCAGCTTCAGTAATTACAGATATTTACTACATTGCATATAAGAATTTAAGAGATAAGGCAGCAGTAAGAGAGCTTCTGAAAAAACTGCTTTTGATTGTGTCCGTGGCAGGTGTTTCAGAGGAAGAAATCCAAAAAGCACTGGAATTGGAATGGAACGATTTTGAGGATTCTGTACAGTATTCAGTAGCAGCACTAAATGAGATGGATGGAATAATTACTCGAAATGTAAAGGATTATTCATCAGCAGAAATGCAGGTATGGGAACCGGCTCAGTTTCTTGAAAAAACAAAGTGCTGATTTGCTTACACTTTTGATTACACTCAAAAGAAGGTGTGCTGAACCCTCCTGTTTTTCTAGGTTTGCAGACCTGAATTCCGGTTCGATTCCGGTCTGCGGCATGATTGTAAATAAGAGAAACGTTGATTTTGTAGCGTTTCTCTTATTTTTTTGCTTACAGGTTTTGAACACACTTGAACACAATGTTTACAGTTGTATACTTTATCTGCGTCTCTTTCTTCTTATAATTCAGAGAACAATTATTAAGACGGAAAAC
>OLNG01000860.1_pt1 | contig 20204 bp, 17 predicted proteins | sample 1643091 | NCBI WGS metagenome assembly OLNG01 (sample SAMEA3136661, study PRJEB25190) | human gut metagenome | biome: human gut; feature: human-associated habitat; material: faeces | place: Austria | collected 2013 | reverse complement strand
CGGGAACGATACCAATGGTTCGATTGTTATCCCACTCAGGGAATATCGTTCCCATTGAATCAACAAATTTAACTGTTCCTCTTGTGCCTGCCGGAACAGGTGCGTGTGGGTCATTCATATGGATAAGCTCAATTCTTGTTCCCGGCGGATACAATTTCTTTGTGCTTTCAGCTATTCTGCGCTGTCTTTCATATTCGTTCAAATTATACATCTCCTATTTTTTAGTTTTGATTCAAGCAATATCCATTAGTGGGACTTCTGATTTTTATTGTCATAAAATCAACCTCCTTCTTTTTTTCTGTTTGTATTGACATTTTTGTTGTCAGAGAAATGTGAGATTTCATTTTCATCGCAATCATCATTGCGCCTGTCAAAATTAGGTTTCTGACGCATCTCTCTTTCAAACTTTCTGAGTTCAGGTGTGTCGGTAAAATACATATCAATCATTCCTTTCAAATTTTTGCAAATAAAAAAAGGCAACCGTTCTAATCAAAAAAATTAAAACGATTGCCAATAAAAAAAGAGCCAACTTTATATTTCTATAAAATTGACTCTGCTATAACAATATTAAATTTTAAAATGGAGGAAAGGTCAAAAGTTGATGTTCGGGGGTTCGAATCTCCAAAACTGACGAAACAGGCAAAATACATCTACGGTTTTGCAACTGAAAATCACGGGCAATACAACAAAAAAAGCCCGATAAAATCGGACTTTTTTGCGGTTACATCTTTTTTGCACAACCATTATGTGTTTGGTAACCATTTTTACTGACACCCAGTAATCATACGGTTTTAGGGATGGGATAACGTTGGGATATCAAATTGACCGTGACCACACCTTCACTTGGGTAATCACATCCCGAAGCTTATTCCCTCCCACATTGTATTCCAGAATATCGTCAGCGGTATCTCCCCACATTTCATCCTCCGGGGCGTATTCTTCGTCGGTATTCATATTATAATATTTTCCGCCTTTTTCATAACAACCTGCTCCAATATTGATTCGGCCATCGGGATGACAAATCGTATATTGATTTCCTCTCCACTCAAATTCCACTTCACCGCCGTCATTCACGCACCATTTAAACTCGCTGATCGTTTTAAAACGATTGTCTTCAAAAGAATTTACTTCATTTATTTCTGTAAATTTACTCATTTTGTGTCCATCTCCATGATAATATTTAAATTCTGGTGCGCCATCCGGATAATTGATGGGACCTTGCGGTAACGGATTTCCTCTGTTTGGATCCCACAGTATGATATGGTCGTGGGGGGTGTATGCTTATCGCTACGCTTATGATCTCCACAGTGTCTTTCTTTCACAGCTCTTCCTTCCGCTCCTATTTTTGTCAATCTTTTCATATCATGGTCATCATAGGTAAATTTTCTTTCACCGGGTTTGCCCAAAAATCGGTCGTCTCCCGGCTTTTTGGGTTTCCACTTACCACCGTAAGCACTGCCGGAACCTTTGCTCATCCCGTCGAAAAAACAATCGGGCTGTACGGTTGTCTTATAGATCATAATATCATGCGTATTATTTCTCAACAAGTTTTCCTGGCTTTTATTTTGGTATTTCCAGCCGCTCAGCTCATAGTCTACAGAAATGATATTGCCTTGCATTTCCGGAAAAGGCTCACTGTAACAGATGATTTTAGAGGGTTCAATCCGTTTGAGCATTTCATGATGGCCTTTTAGAAAGAATTCCTTCTGATCCGAATGATTGTTGTGCTCCTGCACCATATAAGTAGAAACCGCAACAATGCTTCCTTTTGGAATTCCTTCAAAACAAAAATCAAAAGTAGTTTCATCACCCCAATTTACAGTAGGAATTACCCGTATACCTTTGCTTGCAAGATATGCTCCACACCAACGATTGCGAAAGGTATTGTACAGTTGCATAGTTCGGTTCAAATTTCTATCGTCATTTTTTGCCTTGTCAAAACCAATTAACAATACGTTTTTCAATTCGTCATCTGAGAATACGGCTTTGGGAATGACCGGCATCTCAAATCTGCCTGAGCCTTTAAACTGGTTTCTTAAAAACAAGGGACTTGTTCTGTAAGTATAATTCTCTTTATTTACATTTAGCCGGATAGAGACTTATCACGGAAGAATCAAAAAGCGGGGTTTCCAACCTGAAAAATCAGGTGAAAACTCCGCTTATCTTTGCAAATATCTCTGAAAACAGGGATGACAGTAATGGGACACCAATCTTTTTTGAGACGGAAAAAAGCCCGAAAACCCGCCTGAATACTAAAAAATGTGCCTGACAGTAAAATCAGGCACATAATCTGGTGGGAGAAGGTGGATTCGAACCACCGAAGCATGACGCAACAGATTTACAGTCTGCCCCCTTTGGCCACTCGGGAATTCTCCCCTATCAAGTTTTTCAAAAATCAAAGCCTACTGCCTAAACAGTAGGCTTCAATGGAGCTGGTGGACGGACTTGAACCCCCGACCTGCTGATTACAAATCAGCTGCTCTACCAACTGAGCTACACCAGCGAATTTAGCTTTCGCTCTTGCATTCACTCTTTAATTTCGAGTGCTTATATAATATATCACATTCTTCATCATTTGTCAACACTTTTTTTAAATTTTTTTAATTTTTTTGAAGCATTTTCATTTTTTGAAGATGTCCTCGAATGAGTCAGCTTGACTATTATATCATCCTCAATCCTATTCGTCAAGGGTTTTTGCAAAAAATTTTTTATTGTATTTTTCAACAAAATATCCTATGAATTTTTTGTCGTTCCGTTGCTAAATTGCAAACCTTTCGGTTTACAGCTAAATTAAATTCACTTTTAGCTGTCCGTCAGGACAATTTAGCTATCCTCAAGATAATTTAGCTTGCGTAGCAAATTTAGCTCACGCTTGCGTGAATTTAGCTGAAAAAAGCACGCCCCCGTAGGGTGTCACACTTTCATCTTATCACTACTTCTGCCCGAAGTACTTTGTACAGACCTAAACTTTCTGCCTTGCTTGTTGCGTCCTGTGCACAGCTATGCCTCCATAAACGCTCCTCCCTAAAAATGCCCCACAGGGGCATTTTCTTTACGGTCGGCTTCAAATCCCTTCGGATTCTTGGCAGGTCAAAACTAAAAGCACCCATGAAGGGTGCTTTTAGTTTTGGCCTGCCCGAAGGGATTTGAACCCCCATTCTCCGGAATCGGAATCCGTTGCGTTATCCAATTGCGCCACGGGCAGATGTATGCGGCAGGGTATTTTGCCTGCCGTTTTTCATTTTTAATTCGCGTAATCTTTCATCTGAAAATCAACTGCAAAAACTGCTGTGCAACAGTCTTTAGCTTATATTATGCGGTTATTATACAACAATTTTTTACTTTAAGCAAGGGAAATTTGTCGCTCCTCCCGACTGTAAGGCGATCATTCTGCCATACTTTCGAGTTCTTCCCAGATTTCGTACTGCTCCTCCTGCTGTTTTTGCAAATCCTCGAGCAGTTTTGAAAGCTCCATAAGTTTTTCGTAATCTGCGGCAACTTCCTCGCTTGAAAGAAGCTCCTGTGTTTTGGCGATTTCTTCGTCAAGTCGCTCAATTTCAGCCTCTGCCTTTTTGAGCTTAGTCTGTCTTTTGCGTTCTTCACTCTGCTTTTGCTTTTGCAAAAAGTAATCATTCTGCGTTTTTTCTTTTTTATCTTTCTTATTCTCAGTCGGAACAGCACCCGATTTTTCGGCTGTTGTGCGTTCAAGATAATAATCGTAATTACCGAGATATTCCTTTACTCCGTTATTTGTAAGGAGTAAAATTCTGTCGGCAATTTTATTTATAAAATAACGGTCATGGCTGACAATCAGCATTGTACCGCTGTAGTCAAGCAAAGTTTTTTCAAGTTCTTCCCGTGACGATGCGTCAAGGTGGTTTGTCGGCTCATCGAGAAGCAAAAAGTTACTGCCCTTTAGCATTAGTTTCAAGAGAGAAACTCTCGCCCTCTCGCCGCCGCTCATTTTTGAAAGCGGTTTAAACACTTCGTCACCTTTGAACAGGAATGACGCAAGCGCACTTCTGACTTCGGTCTGCGTCATATTCGGGAAGGTGTCCCACACCTCATCAAGTGCGGTTTTTGACAGATCAAGATTCTGCTGCATCTGATCAAAATAACCGATTTCAACATTTGCGCCGTAGTCATATTCACCGCTGTTCATAGGAGTTTTGCCCGTTAAAATTCTGAACAGCGTTGTTTTACCGCAACCGTTGCCGCCGATGATGAACACTCTCTCGCCTTTTCTGATATGTATGTCAACATTTTTGAAAAGCTGTTTGTCGTCAAATGACTTTGCAAGGTTTTTACAGATTAAAACATCGTTGCCGCTTTCACATCTCGGCTCAAAATGCATACGCATTGTTTCAAGCTCGCTTTCGGGGGCAACAAGCCCGTCTTTGATTCTGTCAGCCTCTTTCTGCTTACTTGCAGCTGTGATAAAGTTGTGAGCCTGTCCCCAGCGTTTTTGCTGTTCAACAATGCCCTCAATACGCTTTATCTCCTTTAAATCGTGTTCATATTTATTTTTAAGCGACTCGTTCACCGATTCCTTCTTCTTGACAAATTCCGAATATGAGCCCTTATAAACCATAGCACGGTTGTGTTCAAGTTCGATCGTCTTGTTGGTTACATTATCAAGAAAATAACGGTCATGGCTGATGATAATCATTGCGCCCTTGAAATCTCTCAAAAAGCCTTCAAGCCATGCGATTGCGTCAATGTCAAGGTGGTTTGTCGGCTCGTCAAGGAGGAGCATATTGCTCTGCGACAGCAACAGCTTTGCAAGGCAGAGCTTTGAACGCTGACCGCCGCTTAAATTGCCGACAGGCATTGTAAAGTCATTTTCGGAAAATCCGAGTCCTAAAAGTGCGGAACGGGTTCTGCTTTTATAGGTCAGACCGCCTGCTCTTTCAAACTGTTCAATAAGCATGGTCTGCCTTTCAACAAGCTCGTCAAGGTTTCCCGACTTGCTGTCAATCTGATGTGCAAGTGCGGAAATTTCGGTTTCCATATCCGAAAGATGGTCGAACACGGAAAGCAGCTCGTGATACACATCTGCCCTCGGATTGTTGCAGGCATGCTGTTCCATATATCCCGGACGGACATTTTTTGAAAAGGTAACAGTTCCCGAAACAGGGCTGATTTCGCCGTTGAGTATCTTAAAGAGAGTTGTTTTACCGACTCCGTTAGCTCCGATAAAGCCCACCTTATCTCTTTCTTCAACATCAAACGAAACATCGGTAAAAAGGTTTCTTTCGATAAAAGTCATTGTAAGATTTCTTACTGATAATGCCGGCAAAACATACACTCCCTTTCAAATTCGCTACCCACTATTGTACATTAAAATCGACAAAAGAGCAATACAAAATTGAAAATATGCCATAGGTTTACAAGGGCATAAGACACAATTCCGACCGTTAAAAGCATTTCGGCTGTTTTGCTCCTGCCGATTTCGGCAAGCTTATAAATCAATGCACAACCCAGAACAAGCACAAGCGGCAAAATTCCCTTGATTAACAATGTCAGCCAAAAGTTCTCAAGCACAGGCTGCATAACGGGGTTTGCCTCAACAAAATGTCCGCTGCCGATGAGCGCCTCTGTACAAATCCAGTCAACAATATTGAGAAAATAGAGTAAGCCGAGTTTGTAATAAAACGAACGGCTTTCGTGACCTTTTTCATTGACGATATTATTGACATCAGATTCATTTGCCGATTTCAAATTAAACACAACGGTTTTTTCAAGTCCGATTTTTTCTGTCATACACAACACCTCAACGGTATTTTTTCCCGCTGAGAATGTTATATTCACACAAAAGAAAAGAGCCTCCCCTCGGAAGCTCAATTTGAAACGAATTATTCAAAGTTAATGTCGCCCTCATATTTCTTTTTGAAAAGCTCAAATACCTTGTTAAGAGTATCTTCATCGTCAATGCTGACATATTCCTCTGTTTCTTCGTCAATCTGATTAATCTGAAGAATAACAACCTCGTCTGCATCTTCGTCATTTTCGATGAGAACAATGTACTCTGTACCCTCAAACTCGATTACATCAAGAAATTCAAATTCAACTTCCTGACCGTTTTCATCCTCAAGAGTGATGAGCATACCCTGATCTTCTTCGTTAATAAGCTCGTTTTTTGTATCTGCCATAGCGTATTCCTTTCCGAATGCGTTTAACGCCTCATAAAATAAATTAAGTTTAGTATAACCCAAAACATCGGCAAAATCAACACTTTATTGATATTTTACATTTAAAAGGTAAAAGCCAAAAACAGCTGCGATTGCTCGCAGCTGTCCTTGGGTTTAGAAGTTTTGAAATTAACGTGAAAACCGTAGATATTTAAGTCAGTGTTTTCAGAATTAACCTACTTTGGCGTTACCTGTGTCGCCGAACATATTAAGTCTGAAAAGCTTGCTCTCGTCATTTTTGTTTTCGCAAATAATACTTGCTTCTGCAATCTTGCCGCCTTCGATAAGTCTTGTAAGACCGACAAGCTGGCAAAGCTTGCTGCGAAGATTGAGTCTGTCGCCTTCGCTTGTAACGAGATATACATTGCCCTCGCAGGTATCGAGCACGGCGAGGAATTCGGTTACATCAACATTGTGTAAGCTAAGAATTGGTGTCATAAAATTTCCTCCATTCAATTCTTTAAAAATATAAAGTTTTGTTTTCGTGCGCCATTTACCATTTGGCAAAATCATGATCAATTTATCGACTATGTGATAATTCAATTTTACTCGAGTAAGGCTAATTGGAAATCAGCCGATAGTCAAGCGGACTATTTACTTGACAATTATTATTATAGTCAAACATTCGGAAAAGTCAACAATTTTAGCGATTAATTTTTGTTCACAAATGCATTTGGGTGTCAGTTATGCACAATTAGTTGTCATACTTTTTGTGCAATATGCTTTGTATTTGCTTTTATAGAAATATAGTTTTAACACAAGCATAACATTTGATTGTGTAAATTCAACAACTTATTTCTTTTTCAGCATTATATAACTGCTGTTTTTTACAAACTTAATTTAACAGGCATATTGAGATTTTGCTCATTTTAAGTTATAATCTATGTTATGAAGGCTGATATCAAAAAGGATGCAGGATTGCTCCGAATTAAATTTTCAATAAAAGCAATCATACAAATAAGAAAGGAATCATGAAATGCTTAACGATTTTTACAAACAGTTCAAAAGCGGAACAGACATACGAGGAGTTGCAAGCGAGGGTGTTGAGGGACAAAGTGTAAACCTTACCGACGATGTTGTTGCCGATATGGCAGACGGCTTTGTGCTTTGGCTTTCTAAAAAAGTTTCAAAAAAGCCGAGCGAGCTCAAAATCTCTGTCGGTCGTGACAGCCGTATTTCGGGACCGCATATAATGAAAATCACAACCGAGCGTTTTAAGCGTTGCGGTGCAGAAGTTCTCTGCTGTCAGCTTGCGTCAACTCCGTCAATGTTTATGACAACCGTTGACCTAGGATGTGACGGTGCTCTTCAGATTACCGCAAGTCACCACCCGTTCAACAGAAACGGTCTTAAATTTTTCACCCGTGAGGGCGGTCTTGAGGGCAGTGACATTGAGGAAATTCTTCTCTACGCACAAAACGGTGAACATCCCGAAGAAAGCAACGGCGGAAATATTACGGATGTTGACTATATGAGCGACTACGCAAAGGGACTTTGCGAGAAGATTAAAAAGGAAGTTAATGCAGAAGATTACGAGCATCCGCTCAAGGGCTTTAAGATTGTTGTTGACGCAGGCAACGGTGCAGGCGGATTTTATGCCGACAAGGTGCTTTCTGTTCTCGGAGCAGACACAACAGGCAGTCGCTATCTTGAACCTGACGGAATGTTCCCGAACCATGTGCCGAATCCCGAGGCTAAAGAGGCAATGGATTCAATCTGTGAGGCTGTCAGAGAATCGGGCGCAGACCTCGGCGTAATCTTTGATACGGATGTTGACCGTGGCGGTGCTGTTGACAGCAAGGGCAACGAAATCAATCGAAACAGACTTGTAGCCGTTGCGGCGGCAATTGCTCTTGAGGGCAATGACGGCGGTATGATTGTTACAGACTCAATCACATCAAGCGGTCTTAAACAGTTTATTGAAAATGACCTCGGCGGAAAGCATTACCGCTATCGCAGAGGCTATAAGAATGTTATCGACAAGGCTCTTGAGCTCAACGCTCAGGGCATAAACTGTCCTCTTGCAATCGAAACATCGGGTCATGCCGCAATGCGTGAAAACTACTTTCTTGATGACGGTGCATATCTCTGCACAAAAATTATTATCAAGGCCGCTCAGATGAGAAAAGAGGGCAAGGAGCTTGACGAGCTTACCGCCTCACTCAAAGAACCGCTTGAAAGCACAGAAATCAGATACAAAATTCTTGAAAAAGATTTCAGAGCCTGCGGTGAAAGAATTATTGCCGACCTTACAAAGTATGCCGAGGAGCAGGACGGCTGGTGTGTTGCCGATGATAACCGTGAGGGCATCAGAGTTTCATTTGACAGGGATAACGGTGACGGCTGGTTCTTGCTCAGACTTTCGGTACACGATCCGATTATGCCTCTCAATGTTGAAAGTGACAGCGAGGGCGGTGTAAAAATCATCTGCGACAAGCTTGGTAAATTTTTAAAGACTACAACAGGTCTTGACCTCTGATATTGGAATATTTTGCGTTTTTATTGATTTTTATTATCGCAACTACAGGTTGCAACCGAGAGTTGCGACAATGGAACCCGAAATGTATTGTTTTTGGGGGCAGGCAACCGATATAATTTTCTCACAAGGTAAAACCCTAAAGCAATATTTGAGGAGGAAATTTTATGAACATTGAAACTGCCAACAGACTTTTGCAGTACAGAAAAAAGATGAATCTAAGCCAGGAGGAGCTTGCCGCAAAAATAGGTGTAAGCCGTCAGGCTGTGTCAAAATGGGAGCGTGCAGAGGCATCGCCCGACACGGATAATCTTATTCTTCTTGCCGATATCTACGGTGTTTCGCTTGATGAATTGCTTAAAGGCGAAAAAGAAACAGAAAGCGAAACACAGTCGGAAGAACCCGAAAATAATGCCGAAAATAATCCCGACAGCGACACAACATACAAAAAATCAGACAAGGTTTCGTTCAAACACGGAATCCATGTTGACTCAAAGGACGGTGATTCTGTTCACCTTAATTTCAGGGACGGAATCCATGTTAAAGATAAAGACGGTACAAAGGTTGATGTCGGCTGGAACGGAATTCATGTTGAAGAAAACAGCAAAACAAAAGTCTATACAGACGAAAGCGGAAATGTTATGTATGATGAAAGCATTGAAGAGCATAAACATTCAAAGTCGCACCGCTTTTGGAAACACTTTCCGTTTTGGTTGATTGCCGTTATCGGATTCCTCGTTTGGGGATTCAGCGGAGTATTGCTCGGTTGGGTACTCAGCTGGGTATGCTTTCTGACAATTCCTCTCTATTACACACTTGTTGACGCAATCTACAAACGCAAGCCGAGTCATTTTGCTTATCCCCTGCTTGTCGTTATTGTGTATATGTTTTTCGGATTTCTCGACATCTGCGGCGGTTGGTCATTTGGTTGGATTGCATTTTTAACAATTCCGATTTATTATGAAATCTGCAAGCTTTTCAAAAGCGAAAGAAAAAGCTCTGACGATTAAAACTGAATTAAAGACAAACAAAAACACGGCAGTTTTTTATCAACTGCCGTGTTTGATTTTGCTGTAAACTATGTCCTTGTATAAAGTGTAAACCATGTTGTTGACATAGTATTCGCCCATAGATTGTGCAAACAGATAATCGTACAAATAAAATTTTACGGAATCATAACTGTGTCTGTTGTGTCGAGCTGTGAAGTTCTCATTGCGGGCTTGCAGAGTTCAATCTGCCTGCCGTCTTTGATAAAGAGCGGAACTTCATTGAGAGCAACCTCCATATAATGAGTACCCTTGCTCATTTTTTCTGTCGTAATGCTTGTGCCGCTGAGTTTTACAAAAGTCATGTTCTCGGGGAGATAAACATATCTTCCGCCTACATTCTGCTCATATACAGGGCAAATCATGCACTCGTCACCGAGCATAAGCTGTGTTTCACATTCACGGGCAATTTTATCATCGGGATAATCAAACGAGAGCGGTCTGAAAATCATATCATTTTCTTCGCTTGCCTTTTTGAATGTTCTGTAAAGGTACGGAATAAGTCTGTAACGAACCTCAACAATATCCTTGAAATCATCGCTGTTTTCAAAGCTGTAGCACTCCTGATTTCTTGTGCCGAGAGCGGCATGGTTACGCATAAGCGGAGTAAACACACCGAGTGCAAGGAAACGAAGAACAAGGTCACGGGTTGCGTTCTCGTTAAAGCCTCCGAGATCTGCACCGCAGTAAAGAAAGCCGCACATATTTGCCGATGGGAGCATTTTGAGGTCAAGAAGAATGTGCGACCACCAAGAGTGGTTATCACCGAACCAAATACCGCTTGAACGGTGAGCGCCTACATATGACGCACGGGAGAACATAAGAATTTTTTCTTTACCGAACTCCTCCGCAAAATATTCGCCGGCGGCCTTTGTCATATTAGCACCGTAAATGTTGTGAACCTGATCATGGCAAACCTGTTTGCCGTCAACTGTATGGTAAATGCTTGAATAATCCTCGGGACTGTTTGAAAGACCTGTGAATGTATCCTTGAGTTCAAAGAATTTTGAAAGGTCAAGGTTCTGCCCTTTAAGAGAAGCCGCCTTATCAAGTGCTTTGTTAAGTCCTTTTACCGAATAGAAAATTGCAGGCTCGTTCATATCGTTCCAGAAGCCGTCAATTCCCATATCTGTGAGAATTTTATATTTTGAGCCGAACCACTTTCTTACATCCGGTCGGAGAAAATCGGGAAAGCCAACGATACCGGGCCATACACCGCCCTCAAAATCCGTGCCGTCCTCGTTTTTGCAGAAGTATCCGTTCTTTCTGCCCTCTTCATAGATATCGTAGCCGTTCTCTTTTTTTATGCCTGCGTCAATAATCGGAATGAGGTGGATTCCTTCTTCCCTTTTCTTTGAAACATAGTCCTTGAAATTCGGAAATTTTTCATCATCAACAGTAAAGTCCTTGTAACGCTCCATATAGTCGATGTCGAGATATACGCAGTCAAGCGGAATCCCTGCCTTGTTGTAACCGTCAACAACAGCGTCAACAGCTTCGGCATTGTGATAGCTCCAACGGCTCTGCTGATAGCCGAATGCCCAAAACGGCGGAACATAGCTTGTGCCGATTGATTTTCTGAACTCTTTTACGATTTCAAGCGGCTTTGTGCCGTCAATGTAATATATATCAAAATTCGTGCCGTCAATTGTGATAACGGTTTTGTTTGTGGTTGTGTAGCCGATGTCCCAACGGATTTTTGACGGGAAGTCGATAAAAATACCAAAAGTTTTTGAACCACTGAGCATAAGGAAATTGTGAGCGGCATAGAGGGATGACTTTGTTTCGGTGTGGAACGGGTCATCACTGCAAAAGCTGGTATACACCCAACCACGCTTGTTGATTCCTCTCGGAGCTTCGCCGAGACCGTAGACGATGTCGCTGTCTGCCATATCAAATTCAAAGACAAAATTTCCGTTTTCAAACTTGCCGCCGAGCGGAAATTCCGCAATAGGCAGAGCGTTAAATTTTTCAACAACAGCCTGCGTATCAATCGGGTTGCCCGATGTAAACTTTTTAATCATTAAAGCACTTCCTTCTTTATTAAAATTTTCCGATTTTTTTCAAAGCGTTCTGCAAAATCTTGCCGACACGCACTTACAATTTTAGTATAACATTAATTTTGGTTATTGCAATGGTAAAATTTATTTTTGCATTATTTTATTTTTTGCACATTAAAAAAGCACCTTTACGAGCCTGTAAAGGTGCAAATTTTATTCTTTTACGCTTTATCAGTCAAAAATATCATTCTTGCTTTCAGACTTTCCGTCTTGGTAAATCTTGAGGTTTCCCGTATCATCACACACACCGAGAAAAACATCTTTGAGCCGTTTGCGGTTGTTGTCAAGCTGTTTTTTGAGCCATTCAAGATTAAAGCCCGATTCGGCAAGATTTTTCTCAAGAATTTTTCCGTCCGTAATAACCACGGACTCGGGTCTGGTTTGGTGAACAATGATTTTTAAATCATCCGGAGTTGCAGGGCGCTTTTTGTCCTTTGGCAGAACCGACAAATCGCCGTTCTGTTCAAGAAAAACCGTTTCGACATCATCAAGACTGAAATATCCCTTTTCACGCATTCGTGTAAGAAATTCGTTTATATCAATTTTTGCAACCGAAAAATTCTTTTTGTACAACTTTCCTCTGTCGAAAATCACAATAGACTTGCCTGTTAAAAATCTTCGTAACATTGTTGATTTTTGCGAAAGCCACGAACAAAGCATAACAATTATTACATAAACAATGAGTGCCGCAAGACACGCCCAAAAGTCTGACATTTCGGCTGTTGCCATCTCCGCTGCGATTGAACCGATTGTGATTCCGTTGATGTAGTCAAAAAGATTAAGGCTTGACATCTGCTTGTTGCCGATGAACTTTGACAGCAGAAACAATACTGCAATTGAAACGGGCGCCGTTATTAATGCACGCAAAAAGTCCATAATATCCCCTCCGATAGGGTTATTATGGACTTTAAATTATTTTTTATTCCGCAAAATTACCAAGGCTTAACTGTGCCTGTGATTTCCGAAACGCTCTTGATTCCGTTTTTGTCGAGCCATTCGTTCATTCCGTCGGCAATCTTAATAGGCGCATACGGATCCGTAAAAAGGACTGTACCGATTTGAAGTGCGGTTGCGCCTGCCATCATCATCTCGATTGCATCCTGCCAGCTTGAGATACCGCCCATACCGATAATCGGAATTTTAACTGCGTTTGCAACCTGCCAAACCATTCTTACTGCAACAGGGAAAATTGCAGGGCCGCTCATTCCGCCTGTGTTGTTGCGGATAATCGGTCTGCGTGAGTTGATATCGATACGCATACCTGTGAGCGTGTTAATCATTGAAATTGCGTCTGCACCGTTTGCCTCTGCCGACTGTGCGATTGATGCAATGTCGGTAACATTTGGGCTGAGCTTTACGATAAGCGGTTTTTTGCAATACTTTTTGACAGCCGCAGTAATTGCACCTACGGATTCACAGCTTGTTCCGAACTGCACTCCGCCGCTCTTGACATTAGGGCATGAGATGTTGAGTTCAATCATATCGACATCGGTTTCGCTGAGTTTTTCAGCCATTGCACAATAATCTTCGGGAGTGTTGCCGGCAATGTTTGCAATGATAACCGTATTCTGCTTTTTGAGCCACGGCAAATCCTCATTGATAAAAACATCAACACCGGGGTTTTGAAGTCCTACTGCATTCAAAATGCCGGAAGGAGTTTCGGCTACTCTCGGAACAGGGTTGCCGTCACGGCGGGTAAGTGTGATACCCTTGCATGAAATACCACCGAGCTTTTCAAGGGGATAAAGCTCTGAATATTCCATACCGAAACCGAATGTTCCCGATGCGGCAATGAGAGGATTGTTAAATTCCACTCCGCAAACTTTTACAGATAAATCAGCCATTGAAAACTACCTCCTCAGCATTAAATACGGGGCCGTTTTTGCAGACATGCTGCATAATTTCTTCACCGTTTTTTCTTACCTTTACTGCACACACAAGGCACGCACCCATTCCGCATGCCATTCTCTCCTCAAGAGAAATCTGACACGGCTTTCCTGCCTCTTTGCAAACATCGGCAATAGCCTTGAGCATCTGGGTAGGACCGCATGCACAAACCTCGTCAACCTCTGAGATTTTTTCTTTGAGAACATCTGTTACAAAGCCGTGGATTCCCGCACTTCCGTCATCTGTTGTCAGCACAAGTTCTGCACCGGCTTTCTTGAAATCGTCCTGAAGAATAATAAGGTCTTTGTTTCTGAAACCTGTGATAACAAGCGGATTTTCACACTGCTTTGCTGTGTAAAGCATCGGAGGAACGCCTATACCGCCGCCGATAAGGCAGTAACGCTTGCCCTTTTCAATTTTAAAGCCGTTGCCGAGAGGGGCGAGAATATCAACGCTTTCGCCCTTTTTCATCTCGGACATAATTTTTGTTCCCTCCCCTTTTACCTGATAAACAAGGCGAAGAACACCGTTTTCGCTGTCACAAACCGAAATAGGTCTGCGCAGAGTTTTTGAAGGCACATAAACATGGGCAAACTGTCCGCACTTTGCAAGCGGAGCAAGCTCGTCATTTTTTACCCTCATATCAAAAATGCCGTCTGCAATCTGTTCGTTTGACAAAAGTTCAAACTTCTGAACATCATACTTTTTCATAATATCATTCCTTTGGTTAGCTTTATTTATATAAAATCAATTCATAACAAATCAACTTTCAATCGGAGTGTCCCTGCACTGCGGACAAAAGTGAACATCTCATCACATCGCCGTTAATCAACATATTCAAGTTCAACAGTCAGCACACCTAACTCATCCTTGCGATAAACATAACAGCTTTCCGCAAGCCTTGGTGAATAACCGTTAATCTCATTAGCCTCTGAAACCCAGTTATAAAGATAACCGTCATTCATAATCCTGTCATACATATAATCGAAATCGGTATTCTTATCAACAACAATGCTGAAATATTCATCTCCGTTTTTTGCAGCATTTGCAATAGCTTGGCTTACATCATCGGCATTATCTGGATTCGAAACAGTCGGGTACTTATAGTTAAAATAGTTGTACTTTTCAGCCGTACACTTTGGAACATAAAAATTACACCATGTAGCAACGCTCAAATAAGTTTGTGAATTAAGCTCGGAATACTTATATGACAGCTTATGATCCTTGAACATAAGGTCATCGGTTAGGTTAAAATAGTCGTTTTCCGCATAATTATTTTCTCCGTCGGTATCATTCCATGTAACATCAATTTGGTACCAATCGCCGCCGATTTTTACACCGTTCCATGCGTGATTGTCTGAATCGGCTGTTCCCGAAAGTAATACGCAGTCAATATTCGCCTTGTTGCACAAAAGCTGAAAGGCTCTTGCGTAACCCTCACACACGGCTTTGCCGTCAACCAACGCACCGTAGGCATCGTTTTCATTGCCCTGAACATCATTGTTTTCAGCCGCTTCTTCATCATACCTGCAATTGTCAATTATATAGTTGTTAATGTATTCTTCTCTTTCAAAATCATTGCCCGAGGGCAAATTCTTCAAAACAGAAGCAACGGCAATATTGAATTTTTTCTTGGCGGCTATAAGCTTATCATTTTGAACAGTATAATCAAGCTTTACGCTTGTTGTGTCACCATACGGAACAAAAAGACTTGACCCCTTGAGCCAAAAAGTTTCGGGGTGGTCGTTTTTGTATGCCTCAACAGCCTGTGTAATCTGATAATCGGAAAGCGAGCCTGTTGTTGTAATGTTTGGTGCATACACGGTGTCAACGCTCTTTGCAATTCTCATATACAGTTCTTTTACATAATCATCGGTAAGCGTCTCGTAGGCATAATCGGTTTTTACATCTGCATAATCCTTGTCGTTTTCAACATCTTGTGCACTCGGAGTTGTAACGGATTTTTCTATGATAGAGCTTCTCTTTGGTTCACTGCTTTCGGAATCATCCGTCAACGAACACGAACAGCCAAAAAATGCAACCGCACAGGTTATTAAACAAACTAAGGCAGTTTTATATATTTTCAAAGAATCATCTCAATTTTATTTTAAATTATTTATTTCATATACAGAATACGGCAGCAGCCAAAGTTGACTGTCGCCGTATGGATTTGTCATGTTCTATTTTACTTTATTTTCGCCTTGCAGTCAATGCAAATTTGAGCATTAAACTACTTTCCCGTAACATGGGTATCACCGAAAGCCTCGGCATAAACATTGTTGTCGAGAATCATTCTTGAAACGGTAAAGAGGTTGTTGCATCTGTTATTGAGTTCGTCAATATCATCCTTGCCCTTTGCACCCTTGAAAGCGGTGTATTCGCCTGTTGACGCATTGTATTTTCCGTTCTGGGAAATCCAGCTTCTGTCGGCAAACACAACGAACGGTTCTTTGTTTCCGAAAACATCCGTACCTGCCAACATTCTGCTGTCATATTCAAGACCGAGCATATTTGAAAGCGTGGGTAGAATATCAAGGCTTGAACAGTATGTGTCAACCTTGACGGGCTCTTTCATTGAACCGCTCCACAACAGCCATGCATTTTTGTACTGTTCAAAGGTTGTGTCAACCTTGTGCCCCGCAAGTTCGGACACACCGTCAAATTCATCAAGCGAATACGGATAATGGTCGTCCGTAAGGCAAATAAGGGTGTTGTCAAGCTTGCCTGCTTTTTCAAGTCTTGCAAGAAGATATTCCATTGCCTTGTCAAGCTCAATGTTTGCGGCAAGATAGCCCTTGACCTCATCGCTGTATTTCAGGTCTTTTACAAGGTCTGCGTTGCGTTCGCTCATGGTGTTGTATGAATATCCGCCGTGACCGCTGACCGTCATATAATAAACGCTGAAGCTGTCGGAATTTATGTAATCGTCAACAGTTTTCTGCATCATCTTGAGGTCGGAATTCGGCCATACATTTTCACCGAGGTCAAGACCTTTTCCGATTGCAGAGTAGTCATAGCCGATATTTGTAAGGTACTTGTCCCTGTCATAGTAATCATAGGTGTGATTGTGGTAAGCGTTAACTGTTTTGTAACCGAGTTTTCTGCTCTGCTCACCGAGAGTGAACGGGAAGCTGACATTATTTTCAGCTGACTTTGAAAAGCTCCACACACCGGATTTCGGAATCAAGCCTGTAAGATTTGCATATTCACCGTCAGTTGTGCTTACACCCCACGCAGGCGAATAGTAATTTTTAAATTGAAATCCCTCGTTATACATTTTGCAGAGTGTCGGAGTCAGATCCTTGTCAATTGCATACTGCGAAAAGCTTTCGGCTGTAATGAAAATTATGTTGTAGCCCTTGAACATACCCGTGTATTCGTTGGTATTGCTCGGTTCTTCGCTGTCAAAATATTCATAAAGCGACTTTAACTCATCATTATTTGTATTCTTTGCAAGCTTTGAAAAATCAGCACTCATAATCTGAGCTTTCTGCTCTGTTTTTGTAATTTCATCGGCAGTCGATTCTTTATTTTTCGGCTTGCTGTTTGTGCGTATATTCGCTTTGTAACCGAACATAAGGCGGCTGATGTCAAGCCTTTGCATTGTGTAAAGTCCGTAGCGTTCACACACGGCAACCTGTTGCAATTCACCGTAATAAAGATTGTAGTTGCTCTTTGTGTCGGAAGAATCACGGTCAATGCCTACCGCAAGGACAGTTCCGATCTGAAAAGCCACCGCAATCAAAAGCACAATCAGCTTACCCTTTAACTTTACTTTTGAAAAGTCAAACAGCTTTCCGCCGAAAATTATAAAGAAAGCAAGCGGAACAAAAAGTAAAACAACAAACACAATTCTGCTTGTTATCGCAGTCATGATCATATCAATTGAATTGAATGCCTGCCCTGCACCGCCGTTTGTAACGCTGCTTACAACAACCATTGTGCCAAAAACATTATAGTATATCATCTGCACACCGTACCATATCGTCAGCACAGCCGTGAGTACGGTTGCAATCCCTCTGTTTACCCCTCTGCGTTTTGAAAAAGAACACAACAAAACAAGTACCGCCGAAAGCACGATTGTGAACAGGAATGTGAAAGCAAAACCGCCGAGCACATCAAACCCCGACGCAATTTTAAGGTCGGTTTCAAACCATAGAATCAAAAGCGGAAAGTACGCAAAAAATGCGACTCTCTTTGCAAAGCCATGACTTTTTTCAGGCTTTCTGTAGTAGTCAAAATTTGAACTTCCGACTTTTACGGCAGGCTGTCCCACATAGTGATTTCTTCTTGAAAATCCGCTGTTTGTACCGTCTGAATATGTCATTTAATTCTCCTTTCTTTTTCAATGCAGTTATTAAGTAGATTATAAAACGAAAACGCCGCCATTGCAATGACAAATTTAACCAAAATTCGTCCTATATGACACATTCGGACTTTTTATATATTGAAACAGTTGACCTTTTGTAGTATAATTATAGTTTAATGAGAGGCTTGTGTGAAAAGCTATGCAAATTGCGGTTTTGAACAAGGCTTCTTAATTTATGTATTATTATGAAAAGGAAGATTTTTATGGCAAAGAAACAGTTTAAATCAGAGTCAAAAAGACTTCTCGACCTTATGATTAACTCAATTTATACTCACAAAGAAATTTTTCTTCGTGAGATTATTTCAAATGCAAGCGACGCTATCGACAAGCTTTGCTTCATTTCTCTTACCGATGACAAGGTCGGTCTTGACAGAGGCGATTTCAAAATCGTTTTAAAGCCCGACAAAGAAAGCCGTACTCTTACAATCACGGATAACGGTATCGGCATGAACAAGGATGACCTTGAAAACAACCTCGGCACAATCGCATCCTCAGGCTCACTCAAATTCAAGCAGAGCATGGAAGAAAAGCAGGACGACATTGACATTATCGGTCAGTTCGGTGTTGGTTTCTACTCGGCATTTATGGTTGCAAAGAAGATTACCGTAAACACAAAGAAATATGGTGAGGATACGGCATGTTGCTGGCAGTCAAGCGGTGCAGACGGCTACACAATCAGCGAGATTGAAAAGGAAAATGCCGGCACAGAGATTATTCTTGAAATCAAGGATAACACAGACGATGAAAATTATGACGAATTCCTTGAGCAGTACAGAATACAGGGACTTGTCAAGAAGTATTCCGACTACATCCGCTACCCGATTGTTATGGATATGACAAAGAGCAGAGTTAAGGAAGAAACCAAGGACAGCGACAAGCCCGAATATGAGGATTACACGGAAACCGTAACACTCAACAGTATGATTCCTCTTTGGCAGAGAAGAAAGAAAGATGTTACTCAGGAAGAATACGACAAGTTCTACAGCGAAAAATTTATGGCTATGGACAAGCCACTTAAAACTATCGTAACTTCTGTTGAAGGTGTTGTAACCTACAAGGCATTGCTCTTTATTCCGTCTGTTGCTCCTTATGACTACTACACAAAGGAATACAAAAAGGGACTTCAGCTTTATTCAAGCGGTGTGCTTATTATGGATAACTGCGAAGAGCTTTTGCCCGAGCACTTCCGTTTTGTAAAGGGTATTGTTGACAGCGCAGACCTTTCGCTCAACATTTCAAGAGAAATGCTCCAGCATGACCGTCACCTCATTACAATTGCTCAGAACATTGAAAAGAAGATTAAAAACGAGCTTACTTCAATGCTTCAAAATGACCGTGAGAATTACGAAAAATTCTTCAACGCATTCGGCAGACAGCTTAAATACGGTGTTGTTTCGGACTACGGTATGCACAAGGAAGAGCTTCAGGATCTTATTATGTTCTATTCTTCAAGCGAGAAAAAGCTTGTTACGCTTTCGGAATATGTTGACAGAATGAAAGAAGACCAGAAGTTCATCTACTTTGCAACAGGCGAAAATGCCGCTGCAATCGACACACTTCCGCAGACAGAGCTTATCCGCTCAAAGGGTTACGAAATTCTTTACTGCACAGAGGAGATTGACGAGTTTACTCTACAGTCACTCATGACATATAAGGAAAAGAAATTCTGTTCGGCAATGAACGATGACCTCGGCATTGAAACCGAGGAAAATAAAGAGGATGAAGAAAACAAGGACGCACTTCTTACATTTGTTAAGGAAACACTCGGTGACAAGGTTGCAGAGGTTACCGCATCAAAGAAACTTGTTTCACATCCTGTTTGCCTTACGGCAAAGGGCGGCATTTCATTTGAAATGGAAAAGTATTTCAACTCAGTTCAGCCTGACGCAAATATGAAGGCTCAGCGTGTGCTTGAGCTTAACCTTTCACACCCTGCCGTTAAGAATATGGAAGAATTTATCAAGAGCGATGTTGACAGAGCAAAGAAGTATGCCGAGGTTCTCTACAGTCAGGCGCTTCTAATCGCAGGACTTCCGCTTGAAAATCCGTCCGAATACACAGACCTTGTCTGCTCAATTATGTAAATTTACCGATTTCCGCAATTCAGTAAGGGCGCTCATTGTGTCAAGTGCAACATGGTAACCACCTGTGCAAGGACATGGTATACAAATTCAC
>OLNG01000857.1_pt1 | contig 20285 bp, 21 predicted proteins | sample 1643091 | NCBI WGS metagenome assembly OLNG01 (sample SAMEA3136661, study PRJEB25190) | human gut metagenome | biome: human gut; feature: human-associated habitat; material: faeces | place: Austria | collected 2013 | reverse complement strand
TTTATTACCTCTATCTTCGGCGGTGCAGCAGGTGCCATCGTCGGAATGTACTTCTTCCACCATAAGACCTTGCATAAGAGCTTCAAGTACGGCTTACCGCTCATACTTATCCTCAATATTGCATTTGCAATTTGGTATTGTTTTTCTTCCGTCGAATTGCTATAATATATGCATACGAAGTCTTTTTTTGCATTCTCTTAAAAAGAATGTTTGTCCGTATTTTGATCTTCAAAAGATCAAGTTCCTCACTTCACTTAAAAAGACACCTATCTATTCTGATAGGTGTCTTTTATTTTATAAAAATCGAAAGGAATGATTATGTGAACGCTGTTCTACTCAGTTTGAAGCCACGTTTTTGCAACCTCATCATCAGCGGAGCGAAAAACATTGAGATCCGTAAAAACCGCCCCACCAGTGAACTCCCATTCAAAGTGTATGTGTATTGTTCAGAACGAAACACTCACAATTCACATCACATCTTGGAAGTTCACTCGGAAGGGAAAATCTACCGTTGCAACGGCAAAATCATAGGCGAATTTATTTGCGAAGAGATTATATCCAGCAATGACTCGTCAACCTCAAACTACTCTGCATTAGAGAAAGGCTCCTGTCTATCTTCGCAAGAACTCAGTGCCTACGGCCGAGGAAAACCACTGTATGGTTGGCAGATTTCTTTCTTCCATCTTTACGACAGGCCACAAGGCCCGGAAACCCTCTGCACAACCGAAGGCAAACCCTTTCATCGTCCACCACAAAGCTGGTGTTATGCAAGACCAAATATGTAAAGGAGATCGCAAAATGTTAACTATTCCTATTAGAAACGGAAATATTCTGCATTCCGGCGCAGACATCATCGTCCAGCAGGTCAACTGCCGTGGCGTTATGGGCGCTGGATTAGCCAAGCAAATTGCTACACGGTATCCCGATGTACTGGCAATGTACAAGCAATACTGCCAGGAGCATCCCGAACCCTCAAGTATGCTGGGCAAGGTGCTGTTCGTCGAAACCGAGCGTACTACACCCGTTATCGCCAATATCTTCGGTCAGAATTACTATGGCAGGGAAGGCTGCTTCACGGATTATGCCGCCCTTGAAAAAGGACTTGCTTCTGTAGTGAAATTCGCAGCAAAAGACGATATGCGCGTTGCCATCCCATATGGTTTAGGCTGCGGCCTTGCCGGCGGCAATTGGAACATCGTATATGAGATAATTGCTCGTCAGTTCGAAGATTACTCTCGCGCCGATATTTGGGCGCTCTGACTCCTCCCGCCTAAAAAGAAGAGGTCTTTCGACATCAATGCTGTATATATTCGATGTATCCAAGGAATTGCGGTGTCCAATCGAGATTTACATGATCCTTGGTTCTCAGTCGAAACCCCGTATCAAAAAAATCATTTTGCAAACCGCATCTATGAACTGCAGCATCTGCAAATGGACACCAATCCGTTGCTACCAGAGGATATCTATCCTATATCCGATTCTGCGGAAGAGGCGGTAAAGGCATATTGTCAAGCGGTTTTTGAGAACAATTCTGTCCTCGATAATGTCTTCCCAAATCAGTAAGTTACCTTTATACCACAAAGAGGGGCAAGATTTTTCTTGCCCCTCTTTGTATGTAGTACATCATACTCTCGTACACATATCTTCAGCAAGTCTTTCAGGCCCAATACCTGCTCTCTCGTACTCGTCCAAGCGACTTTTGACTTCTGTTATAATACTTTCCCCACGGTTAATAATACGCTCACCAGTATTTTGAAAGTAATCTGTACACTGCTCGGGATTTATCGGCAGCAACGTCTGATCGCCTTTAACAAATTGCTCGAAAAGGTTTGTGCTCTCACTCATCCAAAGCGGAGATACAACCATCGACTCAGACTCCTTTTGGACAAAATCCTGCAAGAAATTGCGCCGAATATAATCGCCAAAGTCGTTGTAGTCGCTTATATACGCCGAGAACTCTCGACCACCCGGAAAGAGTGAAACGCCTGCTGCAAAGCCTTCCCCGTACTCAAAATACTTCTGCACCCACATCAGAAAAATGTCAAAATAATCATTCGAAGGGCCTATTCCTCGTGCACCATTTAGATATCCGGAGGGGCAGGGCAGAATATTGCCCACAGTATGACAAAGTTTGATAAACTCTGCAAAGTCCGTATTCGCCTCATACAATTTACGCAGCATTTGTTCATTATTAAGCACAAGATCGTTTATATTTTGCCGCTTGTTCTCCATAACGCCTTCGAGAGATAGGTATATGCGAGCTGTTGTAGCATACGAGTTCATGACATCTCCACGCACAACAAACGGGACTTCTCGGCTACGCAGTTCGAAATTGTCTCCTTTGCGACGGATCTTCCAACGATTAAAGCCAAAGGAAAGCCAGAAAATTATCATAATTCGTAAAGACTTATCGCATTCGCTATCCAAATCCTTCTCAGATTTATAGCTACACAACCGTTTCCATGGGTGCTCTTCCGTCCTATTGCGGTCCAATTTCAAATCGTAGCGTACTAGCTCATCGATATCGCCATCTCTCAATTCACATATAATCCGGACGATTTCATCTATCAGTTGCTTTTGCACCATAGGCTTTCTCCTTAACGCAATCCCCTTTGTATTCTTGCGCTCAGTATACCACATGTATACTCACAACAGCAACCCAGATTCATAGTTCTGCTCCATTTCAAAATATATATATTGCAAACTAAATCAAACAGTGATATAATAACTTCAGTGAAATCAAAGTGAGGTGATTTTCATGAATGCGTTAAAAATTGCTAAAATACACAATTTTGACAGATATATCTCTTTTTATAGCAATTTATCGTTAGAAGAAGCAGAGGATCTTTGCTATAAGTTCAAAGCTGTAATAGAGAAGAAACCTTCTTCACTTCATTCACAAATCAATTACTTCTTTGGCATTCAGGGCGGATTCCTTTCGGATCGGCGTTGGGCTGTATGGTCTGAGCAGCTTACCGAAAAAGTAAATCGCCTCCGTCAGTTTGTCTCATTCTCGGAAGAGTTTGAACAGCCATTGTACGTCGGCGCTTGGTATGACGAAAACTTCGCTTTTCTCCATATGGGTAACCCAGAAAAGGGAATTATCATTTGTCACCCGGAAAAGTACATTGACCTCATTGCACCGAAAGATTATTCCAACATCACTCCGGCTGAACTCAGAGAAAGCCTATCGGCACCTCGTGCAACAGACGCACGAGAAATCATTCCGGTTGACGCAGAAAATTCCCTCACGACACAGAACCTGCAGTCTGCGATTACATTCAACGACAACGAGATTTCCTCTTTGAAGCAGACGATGGACGATGTTCGACACTCGAAAACAGGGGAGTTGGCCGAACTTAAGGCTCAGATCGAGACTATGCAGAATAAGCTCCGTGAGAAGCAGGAAAAGCTCATGGCAGAACTCTCAGAGAAAAAGCGCGAGATGGAAGAAACCAAGTATCGCCTCGAAGGGCAGATCTATCTTTTGGACTCACAGATTTACGCCATTCGCTGCTATGCCGGTGAGGTCGTAACCTTTGCACAAATCCGAAAGGGCGAAAAGGCTCCTGTATCGGAGCCAATCATAGTTCATCAAAAACTGCGCTTCCTTGACGAAGATCTCGGCCGGCTGGCTTCTTTGTATAACATCCAGTGGGACGAAATCCCCATGTTTGAGCAGTTCCTGATGCATTCGCCGCTGGCTCTTGACACCTTTGCACCAAATAAGCGGTGCGTTATGCTGGTTCGTCTAAGTCGTACCGGCAAGCATCTGTATAGAAACGATGATGTGCCGTATGCCAACCTGATTGACGCATACGACTATTATCACGGAAAAACCGTAGGAATTATCATTCGCAATGGTGAAAATCTTTGGTTGGGTTGGACAGACGAAAAGCGCGTGCATATCGACGATGACCTTATTCTCAGTCAGGCGATAGAGGTAGACACGGCGCCTGACGAAGAGAAAAATTTCCGTTTCGAAAGTGAAAAGGAAGCCTTCGAAGCGAAGCAGCGTGAACAGCGCAAGAAAATCCTTGACGGCTTGGTTTCTCGTACGTTTATCTACAACATTCTTCAGGGTATTGTAGATAAGACAGACATTCTGCCGCTGCCATCGGGCGTTAAGCTATCTACGCAGAGCGAATATGTTAAGTACGCGGTAGCCGATGCTTGGATTGCAGACTCGAAATATGGCTCTTTCACCAAGATTGTCGAACGGTGCAATCAGAATATTGCTATGGGCGATATGCTCTTAACCTGTCAGCATCTCACTCCTGAATATGACCAGGAGTCCGGAAGAACTGCCTATGCGGAAATTAACCGAACTTGGCATAATTCTCGCGGCAGGGGAGAACGTAATCGCACTCATGATTGCCATGTCGACGATTGTACCATCTATAAAGCCAATTTGGTCGAATACGACCCGCCAGTCGCTATGGTGCGCTACAAGGTCATTAACACAGACACTACCTTCAAAGGTCCTTTTGTCATAGAAGCAGAGCTTTACACACCCGAGAGATTTCAAAATAGCGAAATCCTCGAAAAATATGAAACCGACCCTGCACGTCATGTATTTGTATCTGTCGAAAAAACAGACACATGGTATTATGGCCGTTCTTCGAACACCAAGCCTGCTCGAGCAAATTTCGAGGTGTACTCCGACGAAATCATCAATCTAACATATATGAACAGCTGCTGGCTCGAATGGGTCATTAACAGCAAGGAGTTAGGCCATTGGTCCATTGGTGGCTCTCAGGTAGATTTCGCATATGCAATTCGCTATCTAAAGAAAGCAATGGATCATATCAAAGCAAGAGAACTCGAAGAGAAGAAGCTGCTTGATGCTGTTAATCCAAGCATTTGCGCAAATCCGGAATGGCCGGTACATCTGTCTGAATGGAAAATCGAAAAGAAGGTACGAGCTCTTACCCCGTATCAGGCGAAACGATTTGCTAAGTATATTGAGGAGAAAGCATAATCACACTTTCTCCTCAACGAAATCCAAATATTAAAAAAGAGGTTCCGCATATGACACCCTATGATATTTTGAACCGCTGGACAGAGTACGCCAATGTATATTCTGCGCAGTATCTGGCACATCAGAGCTGCGACCACCTGCAAAAAATCAGAGAATATGACCCGAATGGACTGTTTTCTGTAATGTACGCAAAGCTTAAATTTATTCAAATTTGTAATGAATGCACTCTCAAATTCATCCGTATTCTCAAGGAGCCAGACTGCTTAAAAGAAGAGCGAGAGATCTGGGATATGTTCCATTCGGACGAAGTTCTGCTGATGGAAGAGTCTTTGCTCGATAGCATTGACCGTATAGTTCAACAGGTTACTCAGCAGAAGCAGCTGGGCAAACGCGATCTCGAACAGGAGAAAGGCGCTCTCTTGGGTTCTATTGAAGCCGTTGTAGACGACATTTCCAAGTGTCGGACTGATTTGTACATGAACAGCGGTAATCCCATCAGACCCATCAACAAATTCAGTACCAGCATCCATGTATTTGAGCGTCTGGCCGAATGTCTGCTGGCGCTGGAGAAGTCTGATGATGGCATTTACTTATGCTATATTAACAACTATCAGTCCTCGGACGGCTATTTCGGGTTCTTCTTTAAGAGCAACGGCAACATCTTTTCGGTCAATGATCGACAGAATGAAGCGTACCCGGGGCAGCATAAGCGCTCCATTCACGGACGTTGGCAGGAGTACAAGGGTCTTAACCTGTTCCCGTACAAATTCATTTTCGAGTTTGAAAACTTCGATTACAAGGGATATGCGTCCAAATTCATGATTGACGAAGATAAACTTCAGTTCTTCAATCTGACGGCACCCGTATACATGCCGCTTATCATCGCTATGGTAATGATAGCATCTCGCTATACTGGAATGAAAGCTGATGACCTCGGTGTAAAGGTTATGTTGACCGACGCCTTGCTGTCTTGCAATGTCAACGAGAATGCTGACGATGATCAATATGCTCTGGTAGTCCCCAAGAATAGCGCTATTGCTTTGGCCCATGAACAGGCGAAAATCAGTATGACCTTGGAAAATATCATGGACACCGCTTATGGCGAACAACTCTCGCATGCAAAGGGAAGAGACCGCGAGGAGACCGGCAGCTTCCACTCGACCGAAGATGCTGAACTGTTTATTTCTCTGTACGGTGACGGCTTCTCGTTGGACACGGACGCATTGCTCAAATCCAATCAGCACCATCTTGCGCTGTCGAGTGGAAAAGATGATATCCCCGATGCAGAATTTATCGGCTCGAAGGAGCGCTTTGAAATGCTCGCATATGCCAGAGGCAGAGAGCAGCTGACGGCTTATATTCGGGAACAAATGTTTAAGGAATTCAATGCATTTGGCGGCAGAGATGCGGTTGTAAACTGGTTTAATTCCTCTCTTCCCGAACGTAAAGATGCCATTTCCCAGATACTCCGCGACCACATTGACGGCAAGCAGACCGGTGTTCCTATCAAGGCCGGCGGCATTCCGGCTCTACACTATCAAACACCGTTCAACCAGGTTGTTTCAACGCCAAAGAAGGACAAAACCCTTTGTCCTATCACCGGAAGCGAGTGCTCTATTTATTTCGTTATCGACCCTCAGAATTGGAAGCAGTTGGCATCGCTTATGGGCGGAGAAGATAAGCTGCCAAAGATCATAAAAGGTTGGAAACAACACGGCCATGACGTATCAGGCAATCCCTTGCTCGACATGACCGATGCTGTTGCTAGCGTTGGTACACCTTTTGAGTGGATAGAAAGCCGCTGTAACCGTCATTATTGGACAAAGCAAAATTGGCGAGACTATTACCATCACTTCCCGGATATCTATCCTGATTGGGCTACCAGAGAACCGGAGCAGCCTACTATGCCCAGACCCACGATTGTCGGTTTCACATTTGCTCTTGGCTTCAGCAAACGAGGGTTTGCAAAATTCTTCGGTGTTGGTGCAGAAGTCTATAATAAGATACTTGGCATCGAGCGTGAGTAACGACTTTCTGTTTGCCAAAGGTCAAAAAACATGTAATATAAAGGCGTCACTATCAAAAGATCGCCTTTCGAATGCATTTTCGGAGGTGATCTTTTCTGTTCCTGCTTGCCAGTTATTTTTCAGAAGAATATTGCAAAGCAATTCTCAATATGGTATTATATTTCTATAAAAGTCCCTCTTTTCTCATTTTTGAGATTTGTTTCTTTCGTTCCCTGAAAAGAGAACTGTTTCTTATTTTGCCTACAAATCCACTATCAGATTTATTTTCTGATGGTGGATTTTTTATATATATCAACGAATTAGTGAATGTCCAAGTTGGCCATTCAGAAAAGGAGATGATACCCCACAAAAAACAAGCCATTCACCACTAATAAAAAAGGAGATAAAAATCATGAAAAAGAAACACATACCGTGTTCTGCAGACATTCAGTGGCCCGCCGGTGCTCGTATATATCTTTCTGTAGATAGCGCCGAATTAGGTCTTGATGGCTACAACGTCCGTATCAGCACACAGGGAACATTGCTCGATCCCGTCCTTAAGTGCGACAATGTTGTATTGGCCACGATTGATGAAATCGATGGTGACCATAGCGTAACCCTGTGGGTTCCCAAGAACAAGGTCCGCCTCGTTCACAACTAACAAAAGGAGATATTTATATGGATCTGTTAAGCAAATTCAACGATGTAAAGGTTAATCTGGCCGACAAAATTACTACTACGGATCGTCAGTTCTGTGAAGCACAGCAGAAAGCATATGATCATGCACTGGAGGATATGACCAGCCTGATTGGTCTTCTGACAACAGCGTTTGACCATCAGCGAGATGATCTCGCTCCATTGAACCCGAGTCCGTACGAAAGCTCTTACTTGGGTGATATCCAGATTTCTGATTTGGGAGATACCAAGAAGAAGATGCACAATCGCTTTGTAGAGAAAACTGTGCACTACTTTGAAAGTACCTACCACATGGAACTGGATAACACCGCGATTGAAGATGCCCTTATCCCTAAGTTGGATATGGACTGGCCAACAGAGCTTCAGCAGAAAGAATATGCCCAGGAGATGAAGAACCTCCATTTGAGCTATTCTGATGTACTGGAGCATATTTTTGCTCAGCTCAACGGTTTCTCCTTCCAGGAGAAGGCATTAACAGAGCTGAAGGAAAAATGCTATGCTTTTGCATGGTGTGATGGACGGAAGCAAGTATTTACTCAGAAAAAGGCTCTTGTGTCTTTTTCGTATGGATGCTCGCTTTCGGACTATGGTCATCGATGGTCTTTGTATGAACGCTTGAAGCCTGTGCTGAAAGCTGCATGCTATTTCGAATACGAAACGCTTGACTTCGTTCCGCGTTGTATGCAGGAAATGCTTTTTATCAATTTCGATGAGCCTGTTGTAGAGATTTCGGGTTCCAAGTTGGACAGCGTAAAATGTTTCAAAAATGGTCGTGTTGATCTTCGCTTTACCAGTGAAGCCTATGCACGCGAATTTGCAGAAACATTCTTAGGCACCACCGAAAGGAGTGACCTGTATGCGTAAGGAAATCGGCATGGTCGAAAACTCGGCATTATATCAGAAACTCCCGTTTTATGAGGGAGAGGAAGAAAAGCTGCTGACGTTCTGCGGCGCCGAAGGCTACGCTATCACGGTTTATAACCGTGAAGAACTCGATGAGCTCGCCTATAAGGTGCATGCCAGCAACAATCTGTCGGCATTGACTCGAAAGGAATTCTTTGAGTTGCGTGCCAATGATCGAAAGGCTCATGTACGCTTGGTCAAAAAATTCGAGCGCCTCGCTGAAAAGCTGGGTAATGCAACTGGCCGTAGAACTACTTTGTACGATTTGGCTGACGGTAAAATTACTCTCGTATTGGACACCAATTACGAGGGAATGTATGCACCCAAGGAAACTTGGGATGTCATCGAAACCGCTAGAAAAATCGTCAAACGTGCAAAGGGTTTTAAACTCGGTCAGCATTCGGCACACGTATGCTGCTACATCACCCACGAGAACAACTAATAAAAACAATCTGCACCCAGCTTCATAGTTGGGTGCAGATACATTATTCGGAAGCTGAAAGGAGTTTCATTATGAAAAAGACCACTACCAATATCCCTGCTGCAGTCTTTATGCAGGTCCCTCTTGACGAAGGTTTCACCACGGAAGACGTCAATAAGATGCTGGCCTTGCTGAAGCTGTCGCCCAATGAACAGTTTTCCTTCTTAGAGATCCCCGGCGAGTCTTGTATCGCGCAGGGTGTCATCCGCGAAGCGGTGATGGAGCAGAATGATTTCGTTTGCTCTGCTGGTTCTGCCTTTTACAAAGGTGTGCAGTCTGTGCTGTGCGATCTCGAACAGGAGACAGCGGATGGCTGTTATACCTTCGGTGGTGTTTACACCATGATTGTTTACCCTGACCGCTATTGCTACTCCGAAGAAACCTCGAGTGGCAATGATACGGTTTACGACCCGGAAGTCAGTGTGACTATCCGTCGCATGGGCAAGCTCGTGATGGCGGTTCCGTTCCGCGAACTAAAGAAGGACGACGAAACCATCTCCTCGGAGTATCCGCAGTTTACCTGCGGCGAAGATGCACATATCTCGGGTGATAGCAGTTACGCCGGATATATCGTCTTCGATACCGAAGGAAACAGCTATTTCCCCGAAGATTTCGGCGCAGCCCTTGTGGCCAATTCGTAACCACTCAAGACGATTTTTAAAAAGGAGCATAAAGTTATGTGTGTAGATACAGAAATGATCGGAATCTGGTTGGACGAACTTTTCACCAATGAGATTGAGGAGATCGAAGGTACGATCGAGAACGAGCGTCTCTGGGCCCTTGGCTGCGACGAAGAGCCCAACCCGCACATTCAAAACATCGCCAATCACGAAGAATATCTGTCCATCCTGCGGGAGCTCAAAGAGGAGGCAATGCAGCGTGTAGGCTCGGTTATTCCGAACAACGAAGACACGACCTGTGCCGCCTACCATGTCGTCGAAGCCGACCAGTCTTGGTACTTCAAGACCACTCCGGGCGATGAACTTCTGGGTGTGGCCGAAAAGCTGAACGCCTATCTTGGCGAACGGGACAGTGCTGCTTCCCCTATGTTCATTAAGGCATTTGCCGGCCTCGTTCCTATCACTGAGAAGGAATTCTACTCGTTGGTTTCCCTTCGAATGATGAACACCGGCAAAGTATGCGGCGCATTTTACATCAATTTTGATGATCAGCAGTTTTCCGCTGTCAATATTATGGACGGTTGGAAAGGATGGCCCCTGCATAAGGTATCCGCTGCCGTTGACCAGATCTCTCATATGCACTTTTCGTCTATCGATGAAAAGTGGCGAGAGTTCCTTGACGCAGTGGAAAATTAACCACCCAAACAACAATTTATTAGCGGAGCAGCTTCAAACTGCTCCGCTATTCTGTAAAGGAGTATTTTTTATGGCAGATTTACTTGAAAAATTCGGTAATGTAAAAGTGGATGTCACATCCAAGGTCGCAGAAAGCGATAATATCGCTTGCCTTCTTATGCAGGGAGCATACGATAAGGCCTGCGAAGCCCTCAAGCAGCTCCGATCCATGGAGGAGATATATATCGCAGCGCAAAAAAGCGCTATCGAAAAATTACCGTCTGGCTCAATCTCCGATTATCTGGGTGATGCTTGCAGCATCAACAAAATCAACTATCGTCTGCGAGACATTCACGCTATTTTCATCGACGATATTGTGCGTTGGTTTGAGAACACATATCATGTTGAGTTGGCTAAGGATGCAATTCGAAATGAGTTGGTTCCTCAACTCGATTATTATGACAATAATCTCGAACACCATAAACAATACGAGGAAAAGATGGAATCGCTACATATCCGGTACGAAGATGTGCTCGATCTTATCATTGTTCAGCTCGGCGGCTTTACCTTTGCGGAACGTGCGCTGAACGAACTTAAACTCAAGTGCTTCGAAGCTGCTCATCATTCATACATGCATCAGCAGGCAACATACAACCAGAAGAAAGCCGTTATCTCTTTGGAGTATGGCTGCTCTTGTAGCGAGTATAGCGGCGATTTCCGTCTTAATTCGGGAGCAAAAAACATCGTTCGAGGCTTGATCATGTACGAATACGGCCAGACATCCATTATGCCGTATCAGTATACTATGCTGCTTGATTACGAATTCTCTCAGCAGCTTATCGAGATCAACTCTTCGAAAGTAGCCTCGATCAAGTGCTTTAAGAACACGCGCGTAGATATTCGTTTTACAAAAGAACAGTATGCGCGTGAGTTTGTAGAGATGTTTCTGGAAGCCAACATATAATCCGATAGTATCGCCACATATGGAGCAGGAAGGGATATTATTCCTTCCTGCTATCAATATAAGGAGAAAAACATGAAATATTCTTATCTGGGACAACGCATCCCGAAAGAGGCTCGCAAAGAGCTGAATGAAAAGATAATCCATCTCGTTACCAGCAATCAGGCGGAAGCCGCTGGCATCACGAGAGAAGATATCTACAACGCCTACACCGGTGACGGCGGCCTGCACGGCCTTCATATGGCTGATTTCGACAATTACGCTGAGTTTTCTAAGGCAAAAAAAGAAATCGAAAACGGACAGGTATTTTCGCCGCACAGCGTATGTCAGTTTTTAATGGCCTGCCTGGATATTAACAAACAGGAACTCGTGACGGATCTGACATGCGGCATGGGCAATTTCTTTAATTTCGCGCCTGTAGAGGAAAACATCTATGGCTGTGAAATTGACCCCAAAGCCTACAAAGTCGCGCATTACCTGTATCCCAAGGCCAATCTTGAAAGAGGGGATATCCGCAATTACGAGTCGCCCATGAAGATGGACTACTCAGTGGGTAATCCACCCTTTAACCTGGCCTTTAATTTTCAAAATGAAAGCATCCTTTCGCAGCTGTATTTCTGCCAGAAATCAGCTCAGGTCTTGAAGCCTCTTGGAATTATGGCCATCATCGTCCCCATGTCTTTCTTAGCTGATACTTTCAGTGATAAACACATGATTGAACAGATGGAAAACGACTTCAGCTTTCTGGGACAGTTTTCTTTACCTCTGTCCGTATTTGCACCTTTTGGTATTGATGCGTTCCCAACAAAAGCACAGTTCTGGCAGAAGAAATCTCAAAGTGAAGATTGGCGCCCACAACGATACAGCACTGCAATGACACTTGAGGTTCCGGATTTCTCAGATGCGATGGTTGCCAAAGTACGAGAAGTCATCGTTGCCAACGCACAAACTGAGCTCCGTTCCAGGAAGAATAGCATTCTGCTGGAATTGGCAAGGGAAGAGGATGCTGGAAGTGATTTCGTGTACAAGGTGCGAAAGTATCTGTATACAATCAAATCCCATCCACGCCTTCAAGAAAAATACGGCAAATGCTGCGAGTATGTGGAACGGCTGCGCACACAACAACAACCCGAAAACATGTCGTATGAAGAGTGGTGTCGAGTTCGCATCACAGAGGCAAAAGTCCTGGCATATCTGAAGCAGACTGTAAGCCGGCAGCACAAACCCAAATATGAGGATAAGATTGTCCGCATTAAGAGGGGAGATACACTGGTATTCAAGGCATACAGCCCCAAAATGGCACGCCAGCTTACGCCCGGTATGAAACAGCCGGTGCTGATCTCGGATATCGTAGCTGATAACCAGTCAGCAGATCATTTCGGTGACTTCACCAAAATGATCCGTCGTAAGCAAAGATGCTATCAAACTGAGCAGCAGAGCTTTTCGGATATGCAGCAGAATGAGCAGCTTGCACGTTGGCTGGATGACTTCACCCTACACGATGCGGAAAACGATGAAGACATTCATTTTACCGCGCTCCAGAAACACGATCTAAACCTGCTGTTGCAGAAACAGTACAGTTTAATTCAGTGGGAGCAGGGTAGTGGTAAGACATTAGCCGGCATTGCAACAGGCACATACCGTATGCAGCGGCAAAATGCCTTCTGCACATGGGTTATTTCTCCTGCCATTTCCATCAAGAATACATGGGAGGTAGCTCTGCAGAATTACGACATCTCTTACACCATCATCAATAAAGCTGCGGATGTTGATAAGATCCAGCAAGGAGATTTCGTCCTTGTAACCCTTAATATGCTCTGCAAATACCGCAAGCAGATTAAGAGATGGATCCGTATACACAACCAGAAGGTTGCGTTCTGTTTCGATGAAAGCGACGAAATGGCCAATCCGGACAGCAAACGCGCTAAGGCGGCTTTGAGTTGCTTCCGTCGATGCAAGTACAAACTCTTAATGACGGGCACGACGACCCGAAACAACATTAGTGAGTTTGCACCGCAGTTGGAGATGCTGTATAACAACTCCTACAATATGATTTCTTGGGCCAAAACTGTATATCGTTTCAGCCGAGGTTCCAAGAAGGAAGAGCCCGGTCTGCATGAGGATAACAATATCCTTTACGGCCGGCCAATCCCTGCATATAAAAAGGGTTATTCCTTGTTTTCGGCTTCACATCTTCCGGCCAAGATTACTGTTTTTGGCGCAGAGCAGCGGACGCAGGATATCTACAATGCGGATGTACTCAATGATATCCTTGCACATACGGTTATTACTCGAACTTTCGAGGAGATTACTGGCAAAGATATCAAGCATATCCATCAGGTTCCTGTACGTTTCTCTGAACCTGAAAAAGAGGTATATCAGAAGGCTATTAGCGAGTTTCATGCGATGCGCGGCAATTACTTTGCTTCCACGGGTAATTCTCGTAAAGACAGTATGATGCGTCTCATTCAGCAGATTACATTGCTTCTTCGCATCAGTGCAGCGCCAAATACTGTTAAAGAGTATACGGGCGGCATGCCGGTAAAGATCGCAAAAGTAATGGAAATGCTGCAAGAGATGCCGGATCAGATTATTGCTATTGGTGTCCGCCACAAAAAAGTGGTTGATGCCTATTCCACAGCAATCCGAAAGCTGATGCCTGAACGCCCGTTGTTTGTAGTCACTGGCGATACCACTACACTTGCTCAGCGGCGGAAACTCCGCAAGACATTGAAAGCGAGCGGGAATGGTATTTTGCTCTGTACTCAGCAGAGCTTGCCGAGTTCCGTCAACTTTGAGTTTGTGAACAAGGTTATCATCCCTGAACTGCATTATAACAACTCTCGAATGAGCCAGTTCTATATGCGGTTCGTGCGATACACCTCGCGGGAAGACAAGGATATTTACTTCGTGACGTACCTCGGCAGTATTGAGTCTAATCAGATGCAGATGGTTTTGGCGAAGGAAAAGATCAATCTTTTCATGCGTGGACAAGAACAAGACCTCGACGACATTTACAAAACCTTTGGCGTCGATTATAATCTACTTGAAACCCTGATGCGGAGAGAAGAAAACTCCGAAGGTGTTTTCGAAATCCGTTGGGGAAAACAAGATATTTCTTAAATGCACATGCCCAAAGTCCAATACAGCGGACTTTGGGTGTGTTATAATATAACCAATCATAAGGAGGATGCAATTATGTTGGTATTGAAACAATCTTTTCCTGATGGTTTCAGTTTGCACAAAGCTCGCCGGTTTACCGAAGAGGAAAAGCCCCACTATGCGGAATGGTTCCGTGAGCAGGGTTTTATCTCTCTTGAGACCACGCCTCTGCCGCACATCAGCTGGGACGATGTGTCTCATCGAGATCCCGATGGTTCTTTTCTCGGCGACTCAAACCGTGCATGGATCGTCAGCGATGAAGAAGCACAGAACTACCTTTCTCTGAACGGCCAGCGTGCTATTGCCAAAGAGCAGAAAGACGCTATTACAGAAGCAGCCAGCCATGCTGCTGAATTGGAGAAGCAGTACGAGGCAACCAAAGCGCAATTTGTTTCCTGGACCTGCACGCCTATTCATGAGAAAAATGGCGAGAAGGAGTGCACTCATACATTCGCATTCCCAGATGAGACACTTTCTTTTGTCGAACGTGATGTTTTCGATGTTGGCAGAGTGGTTAACCCTGTTGGTTTTTCCGCAATTCCGCACAACGATAATTGGGAAACATTCACGGCAGACAGAGGATGGTGTGTTCTTCGTCCCATGACGGAGAATGAGGAGAAATGTGTCTCTGCGATCTTGAAGTTTGGGTTCTTAAGATGAACTCAATGTAATCGATTTTACCAAAAGAGGAGCTGCTACCGCAGCTCCTCTTTTTTTGCCTTACGATTTGCATTATTTTGAAAAGTGTGTTATATTATAAAAAAGGATAGACTTATTCAATGAATGTTTTACTCCCCGTGATGTATCTGATTTTGTTGCTTTTGTTAAAATCTCACAATATCACCGATAGAACATTTTTGAGTTTTCCTTTCAAAGACACGCCTTTTGAGGCGTGTCTTTGTTTTTCAGGAAAAATCCAAGCGCAAAATCACTATAAGCAGTTGCACTATTCAGGGTTTCATGGTATTATAACACTATAAATGTCTCTCTTCGCGCACACAATATTGCGCTTGTCTTTTCTTCTCGCAAGAGAATTGTTTTACCTATACAAATCAACACACCTATCATTTTTATTGGTAGGTGTGTTTTTTTATATAATTATTCATTTCAAGGAGGTTTCTGTTATGAAACACGCAAAAATCAATCTGATTCTCGCCGGCCCCGCAAGTGCTGAACGAGAGTCGCTGGGTAAAGCCATTTCGGCTAAAATCTGCAACGCCCCCGAAGAGGTGTTTGCCGCCCGTCACAATTATGAAGGGGCAGAGGACCTCGCAATCATTCTCCTTGCAGCAGACGCTGATATGGAAGAATGGGCCGAGGTAAATAACACAGCGGACCTGGTGCTGTCTCCCTCTGCATCTGAGGAAGATAAAATGGAGGCTATTTACGGCTGCCGGACCTCGCTGTTGAACTCCCGCCATACATGGCTTCTGACAGACATCGACTGTGAACAGTATATCCGGTCAGTGAATCGCAACACGTTTGCGTGCGTTCAGATTTGCCAGCTACCAGATGATTGCGGATATGGCGTTGCCGTTGATACAGTCAATCTGGCGAACTATTCGGAGGACGATCTCCGAGAAGAAATTTCTTTCTTCGGAGAAACGATCTACGAAGTAGAGCAGCGGTTGACCGATCATGATACTCGCAGACTTCTTGCAGAGTACATCTTCGAAAACCATGCTCTGGAACACATGGTTGCTGCATTCAGCACCTACGAGGAGGCAAAGACCTTTCTCCACTCGTATAGAGATAAGATGTACGTTGGAGAAGATCAGGTCCCGGAGATGAAGAATCACTCTACAGAAGAGTGGGTTTCGTATTCGGATGATCTTGAACTTTGGCTCCGTACCACCGACCCTGTTCTTCCGACTGATTTTGAAGTCGTAAGAGCGGCACCGTCTCTGCTCCATGCGAACGAATGGGCATTTACTCACCGCTTCATTTATCTGGGTGATTACGACCTGAATAATGCAGCGGATGTAAGAATCCTCAATCGCGATGGAGAGATGGACGATTTGGTCCTTGAAGGCGAAAGCCCGGATAGCATCATGCATTGCATGGATGGTACCCCGGATCGCGTTCATGACCCTGATTACGTCCTTGACTATGCGCTTCTTGCGGCGCTCCTTTCGAATAACGAAATGGGAGCACAGTATATGCGTGAAGAACAGGCGATGAAACTTCTTCATAACATCGTCAACAACAACCAGTAATACAAAAAAAGGAGATTTTTATCATGAAACAGTTACATCCGGTTCATATGAGTGCCGACTTCGAGATCACCCTGCCGCAGCCGCTGGATCTTGTGACCCATCCTGACAATATTTCCGTAGGTGGCTTTTTCGCCATCGTAAATGGACGCGGCATTCCGTTCGACTTCGACATCACCAGCTGTGACGTCGAGAAAATCAATGACACCCAGTACAAGTGTCATTACGAGTCGGGCGAAGACGGTTACTTCAAAGACCCGTATATCTCGGACTGCTATACGACCGAGTACCTGCAGATGGGTTTAGACCGTGAGGATATCACAGCAGACTTTCTGGCATCGGCTAGCGAGCTGCGTGAGTTCTACGTAGTCTGCTGGGATGAGCAGAGCAACGAGATCATGCCTTCGGCGGTACGGATTTCTGATATCACGTTCCTGAATGGAACGCTTCAGGCCTTTTCCGTTGCGCAGCCGGTCATCGATGCATTTAATGCTCGATAAAAGAAGGTGTGCGGTAATGAGCTTTGATATTGCTGCTTACAAAAAGCAGCATGGTACACACGACCTCGAAGTTGTCATTGCCCCTGATGGCGGAATCGCTTATGCGATTCCGTCTCATCAGGAGTACATGATTGCACGAGCTCAAGAGGCCATGCAGCTCTCCAGAGAAGATCTCGAAGAAGCCTGCCCGGAAGCATTCTACGCAAATTATCTTCACTGGCTTCATATGGTCAACGGCGGATTCTTACCCGTTTGGGAGAATTTTGTTCTTGATGTAGAAGTCACACCAGCACAATATGCTGCCCTTCGTACCCTGAAACTCAACGGCCTTTACAAAGGTAAATTGCCGAAAATCCATCTGAGCGCATGTCCCATTTGTGGAGCGGAAGCGGAACTTTCAGCAGTCAAACCAGACAGGGCAAGCAAAGCCTCGTACAAATACAACTGCTCAAATACAGCGCTTCATGTTTCCTGTGGTGATTGGTTTAACACCAAGTTAAAGGCACAACAGGATTGGGAACGTCGGTGCACCGGATACGGCCAGCCTGAGTTCTACAAACCCACGAATGAGGAACACATCCGCAGTATAATCCGTCGCAATTCTGGTGCACAGTTAATCGATACGATTCGAGATATCTACAAACCCATTTCGGCTTACAGCTCGCGAGAAGCAGCTGCAAGGTGGTTGGCTATGCGGTATGTCCCGGATAAGTGTGTTGGCTGTGCAAAGAACCAGCGAAAATATTGTATTTGCACAAAGGAGGAAAGCAAATGACAAAAGAAGAAATTGAAGAGACTGTTGCCTACTTCAAAAAGATCCAGGAGCGAAAAAAACTCCCAGCTGAAAAACGTTGGTCAAAGTCAGATCAGCTTCTTGCACAAGCGCTGATTGCAAATGGCTTTGAAACTGTCCATTGCTATCGTGAGCGCCAAGGTGACGATTTTTATATCGGCGTTTCTGGTCACGGGAAATGGGCATTTTTTAATGTCGGGGACATTTTTTACGACATGATGAAAGGCGAGACGGTAGCTCTGCGGTATATTGCCGAAATGCTGCCCGAACCGTCAGGCGAAGGAGATGATCCTGATGAAAAGTAACTCTACTATCGCAAAACGTCTGGCTACACAGATGTGGGGCAAACCGGATCATCAGCACAAACTGGCGGATGGCATCTGGGAGTTCTCTACACCCAGGCACGGTGGCATTATCGTTGATATTGAAGTAAGACCGCTTTTGCGAGAGTATGTGACAGAAGTCACACTTTATCGCAAGTATGCCATGGACTACGAACAGCACTTTGCAGCCTTCGAGGAGGACTGTGATGCTGCCATTGTGGAATGGGTATACGGAAACGAATTTCACAATAAACGTTTCCGCTCTCGTTATAGAAGCGATCCCGAATTATCCGACAAAGTGTTTTTTGAAGAACGCCTGCGGCTTATCAAGGAGAGCTTGAAGAGATGGCATCCAGAAGTTCTGGAGAAATGGCCGGAACCGTATGTCGACAAAGACAAAAAGCACGCGGCTTGGTTAGATAGATCCACTTGCGAGAATTTGCACTGGGTTTATTGGACCGAATGCTCGGCATGTGGTAATCCGCTTGACAAAGATCTTGTTAGCAATCCTCCATCTGAATGCCCACACTGTGGCGCAATAATGCTTGAAAAGGAGCCAAAGCGATGAAATACAACAAATTCCGAGACATTCCTCAATATATTCGAGCAAACTATCAGGTAGATTATCAGCTTTCGTACTTCGAAAAATGGCTGAAAGAAGAGGAAGAAGAAGCAGGGTTACAGCTCAACCCGGATTTCCAGCGTGGTCATGTCTGGACCGAAGCGCAGCAGATTGCGTATATCGAATTCCTCCTGCGTGGCGGCAAGACGGGACGTGATCTCTATTTCAACTGCCCTGAGTTCCATCATAAGAACGAGGTATCGAATTATACCGATTACGTCTGTGTAGATGGCCTTCAGCGAATTACCGCTATCCTTCGTTTCCTTCACAGTGAAATTCCGGCTTTCGGAACTCTGTATAAGGATTACGAAGACTCGTTGAGAGCGGTTGACGATACCGTTCGTATTCACATCAATGATCTTCCTACAAAAGAGGAAGTTCTTCGCTGGTATCTCGAAATGAATGCTGGCGGAACACCTCATTCTGCGGATGAAATCAATAGGGTTAATTCTCTGCTGGCCCATGAAAAGGCAAATAACTATCTGCGTCAGCAGGCTGCTGCTCGTGGATGGAACTATTTCACCATTAAAGATAATACTCATAAGGGCTCGAACAGTTTGACCTTGGTCGGTTTCGCCGATCAGGGAGCTATGCGTGCTGGAACTGATGCCCTGGGACGTATTTGCGTCTCCTGCAACATCTTCGATGAAGAATTTACACAGAAATAAGGAGAAGTTTCTATGGAAAACAAGAAAATCAAGATTGATCTCGGCTTTGCCACGCTTGTTGTTGAAGCTGGAAATGACCAGATGAAAGAGGTATATGTTGGTCTGCAAAACAATAAGGGTGCATGGTTTCAGGACCTTGCCGTTATCGGCCAACAATATCATATCGAAGGTGATAATATTGCCTACGAAGAGGGCATCCGTGTCCGTGTCTTTGCTGATAAAGACAACGAGGACTACACTCATGCGTTCAATATCGGCATCTTCAACGATAAAGACTAATCGAGGATGATATGGTAAAAAACGACTACTTAAAAGGAGAATACACAATGGATAACAATGATAAAATGGTCCTTTTGATGACGAATCTTCTCGAAGAGATGGCAAACAACTCCTCGACTGATTTTGAAGAAGCACTCATGCTTTTCGATTTCAAGCGCCAGTTGGTTCCTCAGGAATACGACCCAGAAAAACTGCTCCCGCTCGTAAGACGTATTAGTGGTACGTTCATTGATAATGATGACGCTGCTTTTACGCGTACAGACCTTATCGATGCGGTCATTTACACTTCGTTGGTGAAGTTCTCCTCAGACTTCTATCTGAATCTGGACGAAGACACCTTCCGCGACCTGATCTATCTGCTCGCAGAACAGAAGAGGGCGGTTTACAATGACGAATATTACG
>OLNG01000853.1_pt1 | contig 20432 bp, 16 predicted proteins | sample 1643091 | NCBI WGS metagenome assembly OLNG01 (sample SAMEA3136661, study PRJEB25190) | human gut metagenome | biome: human gut; feature: human-associated habitat; material: faeces | place: Austria | collected 2013 | reverse complement strand
GTATATACCACTCTACATGCGGGAGGTAAGTTCGATGATTCGGCATACAAGACAAGTGGCGGTCTGCACGGAGTAGGTTCTTCGGTTGTTAATGCACTATCTACTTATATGGATGTAAAGATCAGCCGTGACGGTGCGGTCCACCACGACCGTTATGAGAGAGGAATTCCGGTGGTAGAACTGGAGGATGGGCTTCTTCCGGTGATCGGAAAGACCAAAAAGACCGGAACCTGTGTCAATTTTCTTCCGGATCCGACAATTTTCGAGAAGACGAGATTTAAAGAGGAAGAGATCAAGAGCCGACTGCATGAGACAGCCTACCTGAATCCGGAACTGACGATTATATTTACAGATAAAAGAAAGACACAGGAAGAGAGGATCGAGTATCATGAACCGGATGGGATCATTGGATTTATCAAGGATCTGAATTCCAAAAAAGAAGTGATCCACGATCCGGTTTACTATAAAGGAGAAGCAGAAGGTATCGAAGTGGAAGTTGCATTCCAGTATGTGAATGAATTTCATGAAAATGTACTAGGTTTCTGCAACAATATTTATAATGCGGAAGGGGGAACCCATCTGACCGGGTTCAAGACGACATTTACGACGATCATGAACCAGTATGCCCGTGAAATTGGTGTGTTAAAGGATAAGGATGCCAACTTTACCGGTGCGGATGTACGGAACGGAATGACGGCGATCGTATCGATCAAGCACCCGGATCCGAGATTTGAGGGACAGACCAAGACAAAGCTGGACAACCAGGATGCGGCAAAAGCGACCGGAAAGGTGACCAGTGATGAGATCCCGCGTTTCTTTGACCGGAATCTGGAGACACTGAAAAAGGTTCTTTCCTGTGCGGAAAAAGCAGCAAAGATCCGTAAGACCGAGGAAAAGGCAAAGACGAATCTTCTGACCAGGCAGAAATATTCTTTTGACAGTAACGGTAAGCTTGCCAACTGTGAGAGCAGGGATGCATCCAAATGTGAAATCTTCATCGTTGAGGGAGATTCTGCGGGAGGAAGCGCAAAGACTGCCCGCGACAGAATGTATCAGGCAATCCTGCCGATCCGTGGAAAGATCCTGAACGTGGAAAAAGCAAGCATCGATAAGGTTCTGGCAAATGCCGAGATCAAGACCATGATCAATGCATTCGGATGTGGATTTTCAGAGGGATACGGTAATGACTTTGATATCACAAAGCTGCGGTATGACAAGATCATCATCATGGCCGATGCGGATGTGGATGGAGCGCATATTTCCACACTGTTGCTGACCTTATTCTACCGGTTTATGCCGGAACTGATATACGAAGGTCATGTCTACGTGGCAATGCCGCCGCTTTATAAGGCAATGCCGAAAAAGGGAGAAGAAGAGTACCTTTACGATGATAAGGCGCTGGAGAGATATAGAAAGACACATTCCGACTTTACCCTGCAGCGATACAAAGGTCTGGGTGAAATGGATGCAGAGCAGCTCTGGGAGACAACCCTCAACCCGGAAACTCGAATGATGAAACGGATCGAGATCGAGGATGCACGTATGGCATCCGGTGTAACAGAGATGCTGATGGGAACAGAAGTTCCGCCGCGCCGCGCATTTATTTATGAAAATGCGACAGAGGCAGAACTGGATATTTAAAAACAGATCGGAAAGGCATGGATTTTCAAAAGGGGAAAGTCTGTGTATCAGAAAACATAAACTAGAAGAGGTAAGAGAAAATGGAAGAGTCACAGATCATCCGGACGGAATATTCGGAGCTGATGAAAAAATCATATATTGACTATGCCATGAGTGTTATCATTTCCAGAGCCCTGCCGGATGTCAGGGATGGTTTGAAACCGGTACAGAGAAGAACACTCTATGACATGTATGAGCTGGGATTCCGTTATGACAGACCATACCGTAAATGTGCGCGTATTGTCGGGGATACCATGGGTAAATATCATCCACATGGAGACAGATCGATCTATGAAGCGTTGGTTGTTATGGCACAGGAATTCAAAAAAGGAATGATCCTGGTAGATGGTCATGGAAACTTCGGCTCCATTGAAGGAGACGGGGCTGCAGCCATGCGTTATACTGAAGCAAGACTGGCGAAAATCACACAGGAGGCATATCTTGCCGATCTGGACAAAGATATCATTGATTTTGTACCGAATTTTGATGAGACAGAAAAAGAGCCGGCAGTTCTTCCGGTAAGAATTCCGAACCTTCTGCTGAACGGTGCGGAAGGGATCGCAGTTGGTATGGCAACCAGTATTCCGACACATAACCTGGGAGAGATTGTGGATGCGGTTAAGGCATACATGAAGAACAATGACATCACGACAAAACAGCTGATGAAGTACATCAAAGGACCGGATTTCCCGACAGGCGGGATTGTCGTCAATAAAGATGATCTGGCAGAAATTTATGAGACTGGAACCGGAAAGATCAAGATTCGTGGAAAAGTAGATGTGGAAGAGATAAAAGGCGGACGGAAGAAGATCGTCATTTCCGAAATCCCGTACACCATGATCGGAGCCGGAATCGGTAAATTTCTGAACGATGTCTGCAATCTGGTGGAGACAAAGAAAACCAGTGACATCGTAGACATTTCCAATCAGTCTTCCAAGGAAGGAATCCGTATTGTAATTGAAGTGAAGCGTGATGCAGATGTGGACAATCTGATCAACATGCTTTATAAAAAGACCAGACTGGAGGATACCTTTGGTGTCAATATGCTTGCGGTAGCCGATGGCAGACCGGAAGTACTGGGACTCAAACGTATCATCGAACATCATGTAGATTTCCAGTTTGAACTTGCAACCAGAAAATACAAGACGCTGCTGAAAAAAGAGCAGGATAAAAAAGAAATCCAGGAGGGTCTGATCAAGGCGTGTGACGTGATCGACCTGATCATTGAGATCTTGCGTGGAAGCTCGTCCATCAGGGATGCAAAAGAATGTCTGACAACAGGTGCGACAGAGAAGATCAAGTTTAAGTCGAAAAGATCTGAGAAGATGGCATCCATGCTCCGGTTTACCGACCGGCAGGCACAGGCAATTCTGGAGATGCGTCTGTACAAGCTGATCGGTCTGGAAATCGAGGCGCTGATGAAGGAGCATGAGACAACGCTTGCAAATATTGCAAAATATGAGGATATTCTGAATAATTATGATTCTATGGCGCAGGTGATCATTGATGATCTGGATGCGCTGAAAAAAGAATATGCCGTGAAGCGTAAAACGAAGATCGAGAATGCAGAAGAAGCTGTGTTTGAGGAAAATAAAGTACAGGAGCAGGAGGTTGTCCTTCTGATGGACCGCTTTGGTTATGCAAAGACGGTGGATGGATCCGTCTATGAACGTAACCGGGAAGCGGCAGATAAGGAGAATAAGTATATTCTGCGCTGTATGAATACCGGCAAGTTGTGTCTTTTTACATCGGATGGTAAGATGCATCAGATCAAAGTGATGGATCTCCCTTATGGAAAATTCAGGGACAAAGGATTTCCAATCGACAATGTAAGTAATTTTGACAGTACAAAAGAAGAAATCGTATATCTGTGTGATGACAGAGAACTCTTTTTCTCAAAATTCCTGTTTGTCACGAAGCAGGGAATGATCAAAAAGGTGGCAGGAAGTGAATTCCAGGTAACTAAGCGGACAATTGCGGCAACGAAACTGCAGGATGAAGATGCACTGGTAAGTATCCGGCCGATCCGGGATGTGCAGGATGTAGTTCTGATGACGGAGAATGGATTTGTGCTCCGTTTCCCGGCGGAAGAAGTTTCGGAGAAGAAAAAGGGTGCAGTTGGTGTGCGCGGTATGAAATTACAGAAAAATGACAGTGTGGAAGAGGTATATCTGTTTGAAGAAGGAACGGAGAGCAAGGTGATCTTCCATGAAAAAGAAGTGACACTGAACCGTTTGAAACGGGCGAAAAGAGATGGAACAGGAACACGAATGAGAAAGTAGGTCGGTCATATGGCAACGGTAGGAATTGATCTTGGAACAACAAACAGTCTGGTAAGCGTGTGGCAGGATGATAAATGCACGTTGATTCCAAATAATCTGGGAGAATATTTAACACCGTCGGTAGTAGGAATTGATGAGAACGGTGAGATGCTGGTAGGGAGAACGGCGAAAGAGCGTCTGATCTCCCATCCGGAAAGTACAGTGGCAAGTTTCAAGCGTTTTATGGGGACAGAGAAGACATTTATGCTTGGAAACAGGCGGTTTACAGCGGCAGATCTGTCGTCCATGGTCCTGCGGCAGCTGAAAGAAGATGCGGAAAAATACCTGGGTGAGCCGGTTGAAGAGGCAGTCATCAGTGTCCCGGCGTATTTTAATGATTTTCAGAGAAATGCGACGAAGATGGCAGGAGAGCTTGCCGGACTTACTGTGGAGCGTCTGGTCAATGAGCCGTCGGCGGCAGCACTTGCCTATCGCTTTGGAAAGACTAAGGAGGATCAGACCTTTCTGGTGTTTGATTTTGGCGGAGGAACTCTGGATATCTCGATCGTAGATGCATTTGACAGTGTGATCGAGATTGTGGCAGTTGCCGGAGACAATCATCTCGGTGGGGATGATGTGAACCGTGCAATTGCGGAAAAATTCCTAAGTGTCAATCGGATTGATGAAGGAAAGATCACTAATGAAGAAAGAGCCAGCCTGATCCGGGAGAGTGAGAAGCTGAAACGTACACTGACTGATGCGCCGGAGGGCGAGATGGAGGTTGTGATCGGCGGACAGATTTACCAGATGAAACTGGATGCGAAAGGACTTCTGGAGGTGTCTGCAAAGCTGCTGGAAGGAATCGGGATTCCGCTGAAACGGGCGATGAACGACAGTGGTTATGGATGGGAGGATATTGACGAGATCATTATGATCGGTGGATCCGGTAAGATGAAGATCGTGCAGAATTATCTGCAGTTTTTGAGTGGTAAAAGACCGCGGTGTGAGATCGATCCGGATGTTGCGGTTGCGGTCGGCGCCGGAATGTATGCCGGAATCAAGGAGCGGCAGCAGGCAGTGCGGGATGTACTTCTTACAGACATCTGTCCGTTTACACTTGGAACCGAGATCATTCACGGAGATACCAAGGGACCGGCGATCATGTCTCCGATCATTGAGCGAAATTCGGTTCTTCCGATCAGCCGGGTGGAGCGATACTGGACGGTACATCAGTTCCAGGAATACTGTGATATCACGATTTTACAGGGCGAGCACCGCTATGCAGACCAGAATCTGGAGCTCGGGCGGATCCGTGTGCCGGTGCCGCTGGCAAGAAGAGAGGATCAGAGGGAAGCGGTGGATGTCCGATTTACCTATGACATTAACGGAATTCTGGAAGTGGATGTGACCGTGGTGAGCACCAAGGAGCATTTCAGTAAGGTGATCGTCAACAAAAATATCCATCTGACACCAGAGCAGATTGAGGAAAGAAGAAAAGAGCTGCAGAAGATTAAGATCCATCCGAGAGAGCAGGAAAAGAACCGGCTTCTGCTGGAAAGAGGCGACCGTCTTTACGAAGAAAACACCGGAGAAATCCGAAAATATCTGGACAAGATCCTGGCAGATTTTTCAGTTGCATTAAATGCACAGGATCTGCGGACGATCGAGAAGGCATATACAAGGACAAGTGAGCTTCTGGATATTGTGGAGAATACACCGAAGAGATCGGTGCCGGTCAAGATAGAAGCTTATCTGTATGATGAGTGGAGGAGGCAGCAGTGATGAACTGTTTTACGGTACTTGGGATTGAACCAACAACGGAAAAGAAAACGATAAAGCGGGCGTATGCAGCGAAGTCCCGGGAGTTCCACCCGGAAGAACACCCGGAGGAATTCCAGAGGATCCACGATGCCTATGAAGAGGCGCTTGCGTGGGCGGAGCGCAATGCGGGAAGAGGGGAAGAGCCACAGATGCCGGAAGAGTCGCGGCGGATGGAGATGGGAGCAGCGGAGCAGGAAAAAGCAGCGGAATCTGAAACATGGAATTATGCAGAGCCGGAGAGAAACCCGGAAGAGGCTTACATGGAAAATCCTCAGAAAGAAGATGTACAGTCAGAAGAATCTTCTGCGCAGTATGAAGAACTTCCTGTGCATTCTGACGAAGATTCTGAGGAAAGTTTCCGGGAAGAAGAGGCAGGAGAGCCACCTGTACAGTTAGAGGAAGATTCCCAGACATGGGACGGTGACTGGACCCGTCAGTTCCAGAATATGGCGGATGCTTCTGAGCGACAAGGCGCGGATGACCGTGAGGTCCGGAAAATCATGGAGCAGTGCATCAGTCTGTATTTGAATGAAAAGGAACGGAATAAGCTGTATCACTGGAAGGATATTCTGGAGGAACCGGCGTATAGAGAATATTTCCGAACAAAAACCTTTGTGGAATCATGGTATCATTTTCTGGATACCCACCGGATGTTTGATGCGGCGATCTGGCAGTATTTTCAGTGGATTGATGGAAAATTATTTTCAGCTCTTGAAGCAGATGTGATGCCGTTTGCCTATCCGACACAAGAAGAAATCGAAAGAATGCCGCGGCAGGAGACACCGGAACAGACGCAGGAGAGGCGAACACCGGAGCCTGGTCCGGCACTTCCAAAGGTGAAAAAGGAGAAATCCAAAGCGGTGAAGGTACTCTTATATCTTGCGGCGCTTGCGGGAACCGGGATCGGCGGAATGATCCTTGGAATTATAGCAGGTACGATATTAGGGTAAGGAGGACGGAAGATGAAAAAGAAAAAATCCGGAAAAAGAATTTTTGCAATCGTTCTTCTTGTTGTGATTGGAATTGGCGGTTTTTACTTTGGATATGATATCGGAAGAATGGATCACGATGAGGAGAGGATTCGGGCAGAGCTGAAAAAGACGACTGCTGATTCAGAAATATCCATCCGCCCGGTTGCAAAGGGTGGTACTGGAAAAACGGAGATCGAAATCCTGACAGAATGTCTGGAGGATGCGAAGGACAGCCTGGAGAATCTGGAAAAATATAATGAACAGCTGCAGGCACTCGATGGAAAGACACCGGATACAGAAACCGTTGTTTTGATACAGGATCTGGATGATAAGAACGAAAAAGCATATGAAGTACTGAAAGATCTTGCGGAAGACCCGGCGGGATACATCGCAGAAAAAGCGGCGGCGCGTGGCGAAGGTGATGAAGTCTGGGCAGATGACTGGGCAGCAGATATCCAGGTTGTAAAATGGCTGAAGGAGAACGACGGAAAGCGTCTTTACAAAGAGAATCAGGCATATATTTTAAAAATCCTTGCATTTCAGGAAAAGTAGTGCTATACTGTATGCAGTTACATAAGAAATCTGGCAGAAGAGTGGACGAAAGTTCACTCTTCTTTTTGCCAGTCATACAACCAAAATCGGACAGATTTTTGGAGCCTGATTAAGAAAGGAAGTTGCAGATTGTCAAAAAAAGAAGTATATGAACAGAAAACAGAAGAGATTCTGAACCCAATCGTGGAAAAGCATGGATTTGATCTCTGGGATGTAGAATATGTAAAAGAGGGCGGAAACTGGTACCTGCGTGCTTATATTGATAAGCCGGGAGGAATTATGGTCGATGACTGTGAGGTTGTAAGCCGGGAACTTTCAGACATTCTGGATGAGAAGGATTTTATCGATGAAGCGTATATTCTGGAAGTGAGTTCGCCGGGACTTGGCAGACCGCTGAAGAAAGAAAAAGACTTTGCAAGAAGCCTGGGAGAAGAAGTAGAGGTTCGTACTTACCGGGCAATCGACAGACAGAAAGAGTTTATTGGAATCTTAAAAGATTATGATAAAGATACAGTTACCATTGAATATGAAGACGGCGAGACGATGACATTTGATAAAGCAGACATCGCACTGATCCGTCTGGCGTTCGATTTCTAGTGACAGGAGGAAGAAGGAAATGAATACCGAATTATTAGAAGCACTTACAATTCTTGAAGAGGAAAAAGATATCAGCAGAGATACTCTGATGGATGCCATTGAGAATTCACTGATCAATGCATGTAAGAATCATTTCGGAAAAGCAGACAATATCAAAGTAATTATGGATAAGGAGACATGCGATTACACTCTGATCCAGGAGAAGACCGTTGTAGAAGAAGTAGAGGACAAAGTAGAACAGATCAGTCTTGCAGATGCGAAGATGATCGATCCTTCTTATGAGATCGGTGACATCGTACAGATCCCGGTTGAGTCCAAATCTTTCGGACGTATCGCAACACAGAATGCAAAGAACCTGATTCTTCAGAAGATCCGCGAAGAAGAAAGAAAAGTTGTATATGATCAGTACTTTGAAAAAGAAAAAGATATCGTGACAGGTGTGGTTCAGAGATATATTGGCAAGAATGTCAGTGTAAACCTTGGAAAAGCAGATGCGATCCTTACTGAGAATGAGCAGGTAAAAGGTGAGAAATTCGAGCCGACAGAGCGTATCAAACTTTACGTTGTAGAGGTGAAGAACACGACAAAAGGACCAAAGATCCTTGTATCAAGAACACATCCGGAACTGGTTAAGCGTCTTTTTGAGGCGGAAGTAACCGAGGTGCGTGATGGTATTGTAGAGATCAAGAGCATTGCAAGAGAAGCAGGTTCCCGTACCAAGATTGCAGTATGGTCTAACGACCCGGATGTAGATCCGGTTGGAGCATGCGTTGGTATGAACGGTGCCAGAGTCGGAGCCGTTGTAAATGAACTCCGCGGTGAAAAGATTGATATCATCAACTGGAGTGATAACCCGGCAATCCTGATCGAGAATGCACTCAGCCCGGCGAAGGTTATTTCTGTAATGGCTGATCCGGATGAGAGAACAGCAAGTGTAATTGTACCGGATTACCAGCTTTCACTTGCAATCGGTAAAGAAGGTCAGAATGCACGTCTTGCAGCAAGACTGACCGGATATAAGATCGATATCAAGAACGAAACACAGGCGATCGAGTCTGGCGAACTTCCGGCAGATTATATGAATATGGCTGAGAATTATGAAGATGATTATCAGGAGGAAGAGTATTCAGACGAAGAATATTCTGCTGATGAAGAATCAGAGGAAGAAGTAGCAGATGATCTTGATCTGTATGAAGAATAGACAGAGGTGATTATTTGAGTACGACCAAAAAGATCCCGATGCGTAAATGCGTGGGATGTCAGGAAATGAAGAATAAAAAAGAAATGCTGCGTGTTCTGAAAACAGCAGAAGGCGAATTCATTCTGGACGCAACCGGACGTAAGAACGGGCGCGGGGCATATCTGTGCTTTTCCGGAAAATGTTTGCAGGAAGCAATAAAGAATAAAGGACTGGAACGTTCTTTCAAACAGGCGATACCAAAAGAGATATACGAAAATCTGGAAAAGGAGCTGGAGCAGCTTGAACATGAATAGAGCATTATCGATGATCAGTCTGGCGACCAAAGCCGGCAAGACAAAGAGCGGGGAATTCATGACAGAAAAAGAAGTCAAGGAAGGACGCGCGCATCTGGTGATTGTGGCAGACGACGCATCGGACAATACAAAAAAGAAATTTCAGAACATGTGTGATTTTTATAAAGTGCCAATATACTTTTTTGAAGATAAAGATACCCTGGGCCATGCGATGGGAAAAGAGTTCCGCGCTTCGCTTGCAGTAACAGATGCAGGGTTTGCAAAAGGAATCAGAAAACATCTGGATATGGAAGAAGGATAATAGGAACTGTATACAGGAGGTAGATTTATGGCAAAATTAAGAGTATATGAACTGGCAGAACAGATGAATAAGACAAACAAAGAAATACTCTCTATATTAAAAGATAAAGGAATTGAGGTGGCAAGTCATATGAGTACACTTTCAGATGAACAGATTGATGCAGTAAAAAGTGAAAAAACTTCTGAAGATACCCCGAAGAAGAAAAATATCGTTCAGGTTTTCAGACCGCAGAACTCACAGGGCGGCGGAAGAGGCCGTAATGGTCAGGGACGCCAGCAGGGCAGTCGAAACGGACAGCGCTCGCAAGGCAATGGAAATGGTCAGGGACGCCCACAGGGCAATGGAAACAGACAGGAACGCCCACAGAATGGTAACAGCCAGGGACGCCCTCAGGGAAATGGTCAGGGACGTCCGCAGAACGGAAACAGACAGGAACGCCCGCAGGGTAATGGAAATGGCCAGGGACGTCCGCAGAACGGAAACAGACAGGATCGTCCGCAGGGAGAAAACCGTGATAACAACAGACAGCGCAGAAATCCAAATGGGCCAAGAAACGGTCAGGATCAGAGACAGGGACGCCCGGGTGATGGAAGAAGAGATGGCGGATTCCAGAACCGCGGAGACAGAAGAGATAATCGAGATAACCGTGATAACAGAGACGGAAGAGAGATGCGTGATGGCGGACGCCGTGACGACAGAAGAAAATCCAGCCCGTCTATTCCGGCACCTGCAATCGCAGAACAGAAACCAAGCCGCAATAAACCAAAAGATGCGCACAAGAAGAAAGAATATAACAGAAATGAAGAGAACGAAGACAGACTGCAGAAAGGCAAAAAGGGCAAAAACAATAACGCTCAGCCGAAAATGGTAAAACCACAGCCAAAGAAAGAGGTTGTGGAGGAGCAGATCAAGCAGATCACAATTCCGGAAGTACTTACAATCCAGGAACTTGCAGATGCAATGAAGATCCAGCCATCTGTAATCGTTAAGAAACTCTTCATGCAGGGCAAGATTGTAACAGTCAACCAGGAAATTGATTACGAGACAGCTGAAGAAATCGCTTTGGAATTCGATGTGCTCTGTGAAAAAGAAGAAGTAGTCGATGTGATCGAAGAACTTCTGAAAGAAGACGAAGAAGACGAAAAGAAAATGAAGAAACGTCCGCCGGTAGTCTGCGTTATGGGACACGTTGACCACGGTAAAACCTCTCTTCTTGACAAGATTCGTGATACCCATGTCATCGCAGGAGAAGCAGGTGGAATCACACAGCATATCGGTGCTTCAGTTGTGGAAATCAACGGTGAGAAAATTACCTTCCTCGATACACCGGGACATGAAGCATTTACCGCAATGCGTATGCGTGGTGCAAATTCTACCGATATTGCAATCCTGGTTGTCGCTGCAGATGATGGTGTTATGCCACAGACCATCGAGGCAATCAACCATGCAAAGGCTGCCGGTGTAGAAATCATCGTTGCTGTCAACAAGATTGATAAGCCGAGTGCAAACATTGAAAAAGTAAAGCAGGAGCTTTCCGAATACGAACTGATTCCGGAAGACTGGGGTGGAAGTACGATTTTCTGTCCGGTTTCTGCACATACTAAGGAAGGTATCGACAATCTTCTGGAAATGATCCTTCTGACTGCAGAAGTGATGGAACTGAAAGCAAATCCAAACCGTAATGCAAGAGGTCTGGTCATTGAGGCACAGCTGGATAAGGGACGTGGTGCGGTAGCAACGGTTCTGGTTCAGAAAGGAACACTTCATGTCGGAGATTCCATTGCCTGTGGAAGCAGCTACGGTAAAGTCCGTGCCATGATCGACGACAAGGGACAGCGCGTGAAGAAGGCAACTCCTTCCACACCGGTAGAGATCCTCGGATTAAACAGTGTACCGGCAGCTGGAGAGACATTTGTTGTCTGCGATTCCGATAAGGAAGCAAAATCATTTGCAGATACTTATATTTCAGAGGAAAAGAACCGCCTGATCGAAGATACCAAGGCAAAGATGTCACTGGATGATCTGTTCTCCCAGATCCAGTCCGGAAATATGAAGGAACTTGATATTATTGTAAAAGCGGATGTACAGGGTTCTGTTGAGGCAGTGAAACAGTCACTTGTGAAACTGTCCAATGAAGAAGTGGTTGTAAAAGTGATCCATGGTGGTGTCGGCGCAATCAACGAATCTGATGTTATTCTTGCTTCCGCATCCAATGCGATCATCATCGGATTTAATGTCCGTCCGGACCCGATTGCAAAAGTTACCGCAGACAATGAGGGTGTAGATATCCGTCTGTACAAGGTTATTTACAATGCGATCGAGGATGTAGAGGCTGCCATGAAGGGTATGCTTGATCCTGTATTTGAGGAGAAAGTTATCGGTCATGCAGAAATCCGTCAGATCTTTAAGGCATCCGGTGTCGGTAATATTGCCGGTTCTTATGTACTTGACGGCGTGATGGAACGTGGATGTAAAGTTCGTATTTCCAGAGAAGGCGAGCAGATCTTCGAAGGAGATTTAGGATCCCTGAAACGTTTCAAGGATGATGTCAAGGAAGTTAAGGCAGGATTTGAGTGTGGTCTTGTATTCGACGGCTTTAATGACATTCAGGAACTTGATCAGGTAGAAGCTTATAAGATGGTAGAAGTACCAAGATAGGATAGAATATGAGAAAAAACAGTATTAAAAATATTCGGATCAATGAGGAAGTGATGCGTGAACTTTCCAATATTATCCGCGGGGAAATCAAAGACCCGCGGATCAATCCGATGACCAGCGTGGTTGCAGTGGAAGTTGCTCCGGATCTGAAAACGGCAAAAGCCTATATCAGTGTGCTGGGGGATGAAAAGTCACAGCAGGATACGATTGCAGGTCTTCGCTCTGCGGAAGGATTTATTCGCAGAAGCCTGGCAAAGTCCGTAAATCTGCGCAACACACCGGAGATCAAATTTGTATTGGATCAGTCGATTGAATATGGAATCCATATGTCAAAAATGATTGATGAAGTGACCAAAGATATAAAGGAGAAACCGGATGAAGAAGCTTGATGAGATTCTTGCAGGGAAAAAATCGGTAGGTCTTGCCGGACATGTACGCCCGGATGGGGATTGTGTGGGCTCCACACTCGGAGTTTACAACTATATCCGGAAATATTATCCGGATGTGGATGTGCGATTGTATCTTGAGCCGATTCCCAATATCTTTAAATTCCTGAATTTTTCATCGGAAATCCGCAGTGACTATGAGGAATCCGTGGTGTTTGATCTGTTTATCGCCATGGACTGCGGAGATGAGAAACGTCTGGGGAATGCTGCACGTTATTTTCAGGAAGCAAAGCATACAGCCTGTATTGACCACCATGTCAGTAACCAGAGTTTTGCAGAGGAAAATTATATTTTCCCGGATGCAAGTTCCACTTGTGAGCTGATCTGTGAACTGTTAGATACGGAGAAGATCACAAAAGAAATCGCGGAATGTCTGTATACCGGAATGGTTACCGATACCGGAGTGTTTCAGTATTCCTGCACGTCTTCCTCCACGATGAATATGGCGGGCATGCTGATGGATAAAGGAATTGATTTCACAAAAATTGTGGATGAAGCTTTTAATCAGAAAACATACAACCAGAACCGTGCCATGGGACAGGCGCTGCTTTCCAGCAGACTTCGTCTGGGTGGCAGAGTAGTGACTTCTTTTCTGACGCTCGAAGAGATGCATGCACTCGAAGTTCTTCCGAAACATATGGAAGGAATCGTGGAGCAGATGCGCAATACCAAAGATGTGGAACTTGCAGTATTCCTTTATGAGAATGAGGATCATACGTTTAAAGTAAGTTTTCGTGTAAACGGTGCGTTTGATGCGGCATCGCTTGCGATGCATTTTGGCGGCGGCGGGCATGTCAAGGCTGCCGGATGTACCGTGGAAGGACCGGCAGAAGAGGCAATCGAGCATATTCTTGCCGAGGTTGAGAAGAGATTATAATATGATAAACGGAATTATAAATGTTTATAAAGAGCGGGGCTTTACTTCCTTTGACGTGGTAGCAAAGCTCCGCGGCATTTTACATGAGCGTAAAATCGGACATACCGGAACGCTCGATCCGGAAGCGACCGGAGTACTTCCCGTATGCATCGGAAATGCAACAAAGGTATGTGAACTTCTGACGGATAAGGATAAAGTGTATCGTACGGTGATGCATCTTGGCATTACAACCGATACACAGGATATGACCGGAACGGTGAAAGAAGATCGTTCCAGAGAGGCTGCATTGCTGAAAGAACAGACCGTGGAAGCGGCTATTTTGCAGTTCGTTGGAGATTATGAGCAGATTCCGCCAATGTACTCGGCACTCAAAGTCAACGGAAAGAAGTTATGTGATCTGGCCCGCGCCGGAATCGAGGTAGAGCGGAAAGCCCGCACGGTTAAAATTTTTTCCATAGAAATTGAAAAAATCAATCTTCCTTATGTGACGATGCAGGTGCACTGTTCCAAGGGAACTTATATCCGTACGCTGTGTGCGGATATCGGAGAGGTGCTTGGCGTAGGCGCGTGTATGGAATCCCTGGTCCGGACAAGAGTGAGTGTTTTTCCTCTGGAAGAGGCACACACGTTGGCAGAAATTGAAAAGATAAGGGATGAAAGAACGCTGGAAGAACTGATTCTTCCGGTGGACCGCGTGTTTGAGGGAAAGACGAAACTGACGGTTGTACCGGAAGCGTTTCGTTTTCTTCAGAATGGAAACCGTTTAAACGATGGAAATTTTACGGATGTTCCGGAAAAAATTGCGGATGGTGAGCAGGTACTGGTTTATGATCCGATGGGACATTTTTACGCTGTATATCAGTATGAGAGAGAAACAAAGGACTATAAAGTCCGGAAAATGTTTGGTGCATAAATATGATTTGCTGGAATAAGATAGAAGATTTTCATATAGAAGAACCAACGGCATTGTCGCTGGGAAAATTTGACGGAGTACACCGTGGACACGAAGCACTGATTGAACACCTTCTGGAAAAGAAGAAAGAAGGGTTAAAGGCCGTTGTTTTTACGTTTGATATTCCACCGAAAAAACTTACGGAGAATAATAATTACCGTGTCCTTTCGACCAATAAAGAAAAGCAGGAAATTCTCAAAGAGCGTGGAATTGATTACCTGTTGGAATGTCCGTTTACCAAAGAAGTCATGTGCATGGAGCCGGAGGCTTTTGTTGCATGGATTGTAAAAAGTCTGCATGTAAAGAGCATGGTAGTCGGATCGGATTTCCGGTTTGGCCATAACCGGAAAGGGGATCATATTCTGCTGGAAAAATTGTCCGCGACATATGGCTATACCCTTAGGGTGGTAGACAAGATCCAGTATGAGGGACGGGACATCAGCAGTACGTTTGTGCGGGAACAGATCATAAAAGGCAATATGGAAAAGGCAAATGATCTGCTTGGGTATCCGTTTTTTGTAAAGAGTGAAGTGATTCATGGAAGGCAGCTTGGAAGAACGCTCGGAATCCCGACGATCAATATGGAACTTGTGGCCGAAAAACTTCTTCCGCCGAAAGGTGTATATGCAACTGCGGTAGAGATTGGTGGAAAATATTACACAGGTGTGACAAATGTCGGATGCAAACCGACCGTCAATCATTCCAATAAAGTAAATGTGGAGACGCATATATTGGATTTTTCCGGTGATCTGTACGGATATGAACTAAAGGTCAGCTTTTATTCTTTTATACGTCCGGAACAGAGATTCTCGTCTGTAGAGATGTTAAAAGAACAGATGGAAAGAGACATTGAAACGAGCCGCAGTCGTATGATGTCGATAAACGGCGATATGTAAATATATTACATAAATATTACAAAAATATGTTGACATTGTAATTATTTGTTGTTATACTCGTTTTGTTATGAGATTTCATGAGACATGAGGGAGGAATCTGTGAAATGAATCGTATGACAAAAAAGAGAGTTGGAATGGTACTTGCTTTTTCTCTGACACTGACCGGTGCGGCAGCCTATATCGGGATACAGCAGGGAAATACAGATAAAACAGAGGCGGCCGGATCGCTCACAGCCGGTGTTTCCGCATCTTTGAATGCAAGCGAAGTGGAGGCGCTGGATGTGACGGCAGGAGTAACCAGTCAGCTGTATGATAAAACAGATGTTGCGGTGGCTGCGAATGAAAAGCAGATGGTTGCACAGGGAATCGAAGATACGCAGACAAAAGAAGCGGTTTCGGAAAATACCACGAAGGATACCAGCATCTGTGGGTATAAAAATCTTGGAATCGCGCAGGTGCAGGGAAGCTTAAATGTGCGAAAAAAGGCATCCACAGACAGTAAAGTTGTTGGAAAAATGACGGATAAAGATGCCTGTGAGATTGTCTCGGTCAAGGGAGATTGGGCAAAGATCACCTCCGGCAAGGTGGAAGGTTATGTAAAGACAGAGTATCTTCTGACAGGAGATGCGGCAAAAAATGTAGCAAAGAAAGAAATTACAAAAGTTGTTACAGTAAATACCACAACCCTTCGTGTAAGAGAAAAGGCTTCTGAAGATTCTGCAATACTTTCTCTGGTTGGAGAGGGAGAGGATCTTGTTGTGGAAGATACAAAAGACGGCTGGTATAAAGTGGAAGTGGATGATCAGAAGGGATATATTTCCGGAGATTATGTAGAGGTAACAGAAAAACTTCCGACAGCATCGACGGTAAAAGAACTGGAATACGGAGAGGGATACACGGATTCCCGCGTTTCTTTAGTACAGTTTGCATTACAGTTTGTAGGAAACCGTTATGTCTGGGGTGGAACAAGCCTGACAAACGGAATTGATTGTTCCGGATTTACGATGCAGGTATATGCGAGATACGGAGTCGGCCTCCCGCATCATGCGGCAAGTCAGCCGGCATACGGAAAACGAATCAGTGCATCTGAGGCAAAACCGGGAGATCTCTTTTTCTATGGAAGCGGAAGCAGCATCAGCCATGTGGGAATTTATATCGGAAACGGTCAGATTGTGCATGCCAGCAATGCACGTACCGGAATTAAAATTTCCAGTGCCTATTACCGGACACCAATCTGTGTCATATCGTATTTAAATTAAAAAACTGTTTACAACGATACGGATTTATGATACATTAGATTAGTATGGTTTAACCCATATTCGGTGAATGGACACTCCGACCTTTTGCTGAGTATCGGGTGCAAAAATATTTTAAGGAGGATCATAAAATGATCGCAAAAGAAAAGAAACAGGCAATTATCAATGAGTATGGAAGAACACCAAACGACACTGGTTCACCAGAAGTTCAGGTAGCTGTTCTTACTGCAAGAATTCAGGAGCTTACTGAGCACTTAAAGCAGAATCCAAAGGATCATCATTCCAGAAGAGGTATGCTTAAGATGATCGGTCAGAGACGTGGATTATTATCATACTTAAAGAGCATTGATATTGAAAGATATCGTTCTTTAATTGAGCGTTTAGGACTCAGAAAATAATTGTAAACAAAGAGCGGAGTTTTATATTCCGCTCTTCTTTTTGTTGTATGGCAGAACTTTTTTCCGGGACCACTGAAGAGGACAAAACGCTGTTTTGTATTGTTCAGTAGTTTCGGGGTTTTGACATACCATATTAAATTTTGAAGGAGAGAATACATGTACAAAAGTTATTCAATGGAACTGGCAGGCAGAACACTGACCGTTGATATCGGAAGAGTATGTGCACAGGCAAATGGTGCCGCATTATTAAAATATGGAGAGACTACCGTATTATCTACGGCTACTGCTTCCGACAAGCCGAGAGATGGCGTTGATTTCTTCCCGCTGAGCGTGGAATTTGAAGAAAAAATGTACTCGGTTGGAAAAATTCCTGGCGGATTTAACAAGCGTGAAGGAAAAGCATCAGAGAACTCTATTCTTACCGCACGTGTCATTGACCGTCCGATGAGACCTCTGTTTCCAAAAGATTACCGCAATGATGTAACCTTAAATAATATGGTTATGTCTGTAGATCCGGAGTGTCGTCCGGAGCTGGTTGCCATGATCGGTGCAGCACTTTCTACTACCATTTCCGATATTCCGTTTGACGGTCCATGTGCCATGACCCAGATGGGAATGAAGAATGGTGAATTTATTGTAAACCCATCCCAGAAAGACTGGGACGAGGGAGATTTAAAGCTTACGGTTGCATCTACAGCAACAAAGGTCATCATGATTGAGGCCGGTGCCAATGAGATTCCGGAAGCAAAGATGATTGAGGCTATTTATAAGTGCCATGATGTCAACCAGACAGTCATTGCATTTATCAATAAGATCCGGGAAGAGGTTGGCAAACCGAAGCATGCGTATACAAGCTGTGCGATTCCGGAAGAAATGTTTGCAGCTATGCGGGAAATCGTCACTCCGGAGCAGATGGAAGAAGCGGTATTTACCGATGAAAAGCAGCAGAGAGAAGAGAATATCCGTGAAATCACAGATAAATTTGCAGAGGCTTTTGCAGAGAACGAGGAGTGGCTTGCTGTTCTTGACGAGGCCGTTTACCAGTATCAGAAGAAGACTGTTCGTAAGATGATCTTAAAGGATCATAAGCGTCCAGACGGACGTGCGATCGATCAGATCCGTCCGCTGGCTGCAGAAGTAGATCTGATCCCTCGTGTACATGGTTCTGCCATGTTTACCCGTGGACAGACACAGATCTGCGATGTTGTTACACTTGCACCGCTTTCGGAAGTACAGAAGATTGACGGACTTGATGAGAACGTGACAACCAAGCGTTATATGCATCAGTACAATTTCCCGTCCTATTCTGTTGGAGAGACAAAGCCAAGCAGAGGTCCGGGACGTCGTGAGATCGGACACGGTGCGCTTGCAGAGCGTGCATTACTTCCGGTTCTTCCTTCTGTGGAGGAGTTCCCGTATGCAATCCGTGCAGTTTCCGAGACATTTGAATCCAATGGATCTACTTCCATGGCATCTACCTGTGCGTCCTGTATGTCACTGATGGCTGCAGGTGTTCCGATTAAAAAGATGGTTGCAGGTATTTCCTGTGGTCTTGTGACCGGAGAGACGGATGATGATTATCTGGTACTGACAGATATCCAGGGACTTGAAGATTTCTTCGGAGATATGGATTTCAAGGTAACCGGTACACATGATGGTATCACTGCAATCCAGATGGATATCAAGATCCATGGCCTGACCCGTCCAATCGTAGAAGAAGCCATTGCCCGTACCCGTGAGGCACGCGTCTACATTATGGATGAAGTTATGAGCAAGGCAATTGCAGAGCCACGAAAAGAAGTAAATCAGTGGGCACCGAAGATTGAACAGATCACCATTGATCCGAATAAAATTGGAGATGTTGTGGGACAGAAGGGTAAGACAATCAATGAGATCATTGCCCGTACAGGTGTCAAGATTGATATTACAGATGATGGTGCGGTTTCTGTCTGTGGAACAGACAAGGAGGCAATCGCAAAGGCCATTGATATGATAAAAATCATCACAACCGATTTTAAGGAAGGACAGATCTTTACCGGTACAGTTGTAAGTATCAAAGAGTTTGGTGCTTTTATCGAGTTTGCACCAGGCAAGGAAGGAATGGTTCACATTTCAAAGATTGCCAAGGAACGCATTGAGCATGTCGAGGATGTACTGACGCTTGGAGATGTTGTGAAAGTTGTCTGTCTTGGAAAGGACAAGATGGGAAGAATCAGTTTTTCCATTAAGGACGTTCCGGCAGACCAGAAATAAAATACCGTACAGAATTAAGATCCATGAAAGATGTACTTCAGGGGCCGCACCATGCGGCCCTTTTTTCATACCATGAAAGAAAAAGGCGATGATTCGAAAAGTTCGGAGTTGAAATATGAATCGTGTCAAACAGCTTGTACATGCAGAGAATGTATATCGTATGGGTTACACGGGGAAAAATATCCGGGTGGTGACACTGGACACAGGCGTTTATCTGCATCCGGATCTGCGGCAGAATGTGGTTGGATTTCTGGATTTTGTGGCAATGAAACGAGCCTGTTATGATGACAATGGACACGGAACACATGTTGGCGGAATTTTGTGTGCGAATGGCAGAATGAAGGGAATGGCACCGCAGGCACAGCTGATTGCGCTGAAAGTCCTCGGGAAGGATGGAGGAGGACAGACGGAGCGGGTGATTCGTGGCCTGCAATGGGTGCTTGCACATCATAAAGAACTGGGAATTCGGATTCTGAATTTTTCCGTAGGATTTCTTCCGGGGGCACTCGACCGTGAGCAGAAGCAGATTATGGAACTTTTAGAACAGCTGTGGGATGATGGCGTGACGGTTGTCACAGCGGCCGGAAATAATGGACCGGGAGCCGGGACAGTCACGGCTCCCGGTATTTCGAGAAAAGTGATTACGGTGGGGGCAAGTGATGACCGGAGTTCTCCGGGGGAAAGGCGTGGTGGCTACAGTGGCAGTGGTCCGACCGGATGCTGTATTATGAAGCCGGAAATTTTAGCACCGGGGACGAATATTGTAAGTCTGGATCATCACGGAGCACTATATTCCAGAAAAAGTGGTACCTCTATGGCAACCCCTGTCGTATGCGGGGCGCTGGCACTTGCATTACAGAAAAATCCAAAGCTGCGGCCGGAAGAACTGAAACTGAAATTATATGAATCGGCGCGGAAAGAAACGGGAATGTCCATGGCGTGGGGCGTTCTTGATGTTGATAATTTGCTGGCATTGGGCTGGAAGAGCGGATGAGCCATCCGGTAGGTCTTCTTTCCGG
>OLNG01000848.1_pt1 | contig 20556 bp, 14 predicted proteins | sample 1643091 | NCBI WGS metagenome assembly OLNG01 (sample SAMEA3136661, study PRJEB25190) | human gut metagenome | biome: human gut; feature: human-associated habitat; material: faeces | place: Austria | collected 2013 | reverse complement strand
TTTCCTCACCTGCTGCCTTTCGGCAATTACAGCCGCGATCACCTGTCTTACTTGCAAGTATTTATTATATCATATTTTTTCTAAAAAGAAAGAACTTTTTTTACCTCATTGCATCTGCCGCAGAAGTTGCGAGTTCATCGCATCGCTCATTCTGAGGATGTCCATCATGTCCTTTCACCCAGATAAATGTCACATTGTGTGGCTCTTTCGCTTCCAGAAGCCGTTTCCAGAGATCCACATTTTTTACAGGCTCATTCTTTCCACGTTTCCAGCCTTTCTTCAGCCACCCGCCGATCCAGTTCTGATTGAATGCATCTACCACATACTTTGAATCAGAATACAACTTCACATCACACGGACGGTTCAATGCTTCCAGTCCAGCTATGACTGCCATCAACTCCATGCGGTTATTCGTTGTCTTCTCATATCCCTTTGACAATTCCTTTATATGAAGTTCGCCTTTTGAATCTACGTACTCTAAAATGGTTCCGTATCCTCCCGGTCCATCCGGGTTTCCTCTGGCTGCTCCATCGGTGTATATACTGACCAGCATCTATCTTTCCTCCTCGAAATAAAAGCTCTGACCCGGTTCTTTCACCTTCATGATCCGCTCTCTATACGGCTCCGACACCGAATTTTTCAAAAACTTATCTAAAATGTCATACCCCCACATATGCATTGGGAATACAATCTTTGTATTCGTATGCTGCATAAAATAATTGATACCAAGTACAGACTCTTCTCCCTGTCTGGAATCAAGCGGGAAAAATGCATAATCAATTTCTTCACCCTCGATTTTTGCAATCTCTTTCTGATATGCCTGTCTCATCGGTTCATTCCAGGTCTCATCATCCTCTTCTTCCCAGTACCACCAGTTCAGATCTCCTGCATGAAAAAATGTTTTCTCTTTCACCCTTACAAGAAATGCCACACCTTCATCGGTGGATTTCAGTGTATGAATCCTTAAATCCCCAATATTAAAATCTGCATCTGCACCTATATGTTCCGTCTGATCTTTTGGTCCTGCCACCTCAATGTCATCAGATAAAATATAGTGGATATTCTCATATTCTTCTGCCCACGTAAATATTTTCTTTTTAAAATGATCGTAGTGCACATGACTTGCAAATACACAGATTTTTTTATCTTTATCAAACTGTGGCAGATTTCCTTTATAATAATCAAAAATCAATACATAATCGTCACACTCAACAGCAAATCCGCTATGTTCCAGGTAAGTAATTTTAATCATTATTTTATTCCCTGTGCCACTTCAACTGCATGCATGACCTCTGGCAAGATGTATCCAAAACATTCCTTTACAGCTCCTGCTTTTCCAGGAAGATTTACAATCACAACATTTCCACGGATTCCTGCCGCTGCACGGTTCAACATAGCTCTTTTTGTCAGTGTAAGCATGTGTGCACGCATACCTTCCGGAATTCCAAGAAGTGGTCTGTCTACAACTTCCATAGTTGCCTCCGGTGTGCAGTCTTCCGGTCCGCAGCCTGCTCCGCCTGTTGTCAGGATCAGGTCTGCAAGATTTCCGTCTGCCATTCTCTGGAAAACAGTAGATAATACAGTTTTGTCTGTCGGGAGAGCCTTCATGAACACAACGTCAAGCCCTGCTTCCTCCACCATCTTGCGGATTACTTTTCCACTTGCATCCTCCTGCTCTCCTTTATAAACTGCTGTACTTGCAGTAATAATCGCTACTTTCATCAAATTGTACCTCCATACATTTTTTTTATCTCATTCAAAATCTTATCTTTTTTTCTTAAGTTCCTTTTTGACATTCATAAAATAGTATAGCACAAATTATGCAGGGGGTAAATCATTTTTATATGATGATGCACACCAGTCCTCCATTACTGTCATTGACGATCTTCTGCATTGTATCCTGAAGCTTTGTCTGGCTTTCATCCCCGATCATGGCAATTTTACTCCGGATACCATCCATCACTAATTCTTCCACAGATTTTCCGAAAATGTTCGTCTCCCAGATTCCATGTTCGGTTTCTGCTTCCTGCTTAATGAATGTAAGAAGATCTTTCGCCTGATCTTCTGTTCCGACAATCGGTGCAATCTCTGTCTCAATATTCGCCCGGATCAGATGGATAGACGGGGCCTTTGAATGTATCTTCACGCCATATTTATTTCCCTGTTTGATAAGCTCCGGCTCCAAAAGTGTAATTTCATCTCTTACCGGACTGACCACCCCATATCCTTTCATTCGAACAGTTGTAAATGCGTCCCGGACTCCTTCATATTCTTCCTTTAATTTCGCAAGTTCCTGAATTGTTGCAACCAGCTCATATTGTCCTGCAATCTTCGTTCCCGTCATCTCGCTTAACATTTCGTAATAATATCTTTCTGGTATAGAAATGCTGATATTCACACAGCCCTGACCCATTCCAATCTGATCCACTTTGCAGGAATCTATGTACTCACTCTCAGAAACATCTATACTTCCAAGAGCATCCCGGATTTTGGTAAGTCGTTCCAGAATCACTCTCACATGTTCAATCAGATCTTGTTTGATCTTGTGGTCTCTTGGAAGCATCTCCACCCATTTCGGAACAAAAAACTGAATTTCAGATATCGGAAACTCAAAAAGGACTTCCGATAAAATCTGGCAGATATCCTCTCTGGTAAGTTTTTCACAGTTGACCGGCAGCGCCCGTACTCCATATTCCTGTTCCAGATTCTTCGCGGTATTCTGCGCCCGTTCTCCCTGCGGCTCTTTTGAATTCACAAGTACAATGAACGGCTTTCCGATTCCATTTAATTCCTGTATCGTCATACGCTCCGCATCTTTGTAATTTTCTCTTGGAATGTCTGTGATGGTACCGTCTGTCGTAATCACAATTCCAATGGTTGAATGATCATGAATTACTTTTCTAGTTCCAATCCCGGCAGCCTTTGCAAATGGAATCTCATAAGCAAACCACGGTGTTTTCACCTGTCTCTGGGAATCCCCGTCCATATAACCGGCAGCACCTTCTACCATATAACCGACGCAGTCAATCAGACGCACCTTCACATCCACGTCATCAGCAAGCCGGATTTTTGCTGCTTCCTTCGGCACGAACTTTGGTTCCGTTGTCATAATCGTGCGTCCCGAAGCAGATTGCGGCAGTTCATCCTGCGTACGCATTCTGGCATGTTCATCTTCCATTTCCGGAAGCACCAGCACATCCATGAATCTTTTAATAAATGTAGACTTTCCCGTCCGGACCGGTCCCACAACACCAATGTAGATTTCTCCATTCGTCCTCGTTTCGATATCTTTGTATACCTGAAATCTATCCATCAAAATACCCCCATGCATGAACTTGTTTTACTGTTAACAGATTATGCCGGAAACATTCCGAGTATGTATAGAATTCTGCTTACTATGTATGAATTTTCTGCTTATGTTCTTGTTGTTCGTCCTGTTTTAATATCTTTTACAATTATTTCTCCCACGGAAGTGCTGTATGCTCCGCCTTATTATCTCTGAGCATGAGTTCATTAACTGCTTCTTTCGGGTCTTTTCCATCAAACAATACTTCGCTGACTTTATTGATGATTGGAAGTGATACTCCATATTTTTCGCCAAGTTTTACTGCCGCTTTTGCAGAATACACTCCTTCTACTACCATCTGAACCTCATCCATTGCTTCCTGCATGGATTTACCCTGCCCCATGAGATAACCTGCTTTGCGGTTACGGCTGTGGACACTGGCACACGTTACAATCAGATCACCAATTCCTGTAAGTCCGGAAAATGTCTCAACTGCGCCGCCCATTTTCACACCTAGTCTTGCAATCTCTGCAATTCCTCTTGTGATGAGTGCAGCCTTTGTATTATCTCCATATCCCATTCCGTCAGCAATACCTGCTGCCAGAGCGATGACATTTTTCAAAGAACCGCCAAGTTCCATGCCAAGCATATCCGGGCTTGTATATACACGGAACACTTCACTTGCGAACATCTGCTGCAGATACTCGGCTGTCTTTTCCGTCTTTGCTCCCACAACAACAGTAGTCGGAAGTCCTCTTCCTACTTCCTCAGCGTGGCTTGGTCCGGACAGGACTGCTACATCAGCCTGTGGAATTTCATCCTCGATCTGCTGAGATAGTGTCATCAGAGTTGCCTCTTCGATTCCTTTCGCAACATCAACAATAATCTGACCTTCCGCTACATACGGGCACATATTTTTCGCTGTTCCCCTTGTAAATGTAGACGGCACTGCAAGCACAAGGAAATCTCTTCCTTCTACAGCTTTCTTAAGATCTGTTGTAAATTTCATTGTATCCGGAAGCTTCACGCCCGGAAGCTTTGATTTGTGCTCACGCTCTTTATCCAGCATCCGGATCTCATCTTCCAGAATTGACCACATAGTCACATCATGACCGTTTTTACTCAGAAGAAGCGCCAGTGCAGTCCCCCAGCTTCCTGCCCCTATCACACTTACCTTTGCCATAATCTTCCTCCTTATTATTTCTTTCCGATACTGATCTTATTCTCCGTACCGTTCATGAGTCTTACAATATTTGCCTTATGTTTATAAAATGCGGATAACATCAGAAATGCCGCAATTCCATACATTTCATAAAGATACGGCGGTTTTACACCAAATCCGCCCATCTGGCCATACACAACCACTTCGATCAGATAAATGATTACAACTGCCAGGGAGCCAAGAGACACATAACGTGTCACTGCCACGATTCCGAGGAATGCAAATAAACAGATCAAAACCATCCATACATTTGTCGTACTTAAGATCAGTCCGGCTGTCGCTGCGATTCCTTTTCCACCTTTAAAGTTCAGATAAAATGGATAGTTGTGCCCAAGTACCGCACCCATCCCTGCATACATGGCGAGGAGTGGGAAAATGTCTGCGTAAGTCTTTCCGTAAATCAGGTAAACCGTCACAACTGCAAAAACACATTTAAAGCAGTCTCCAAGAAGTGTGACAAGTCCCGCTTTGATTCCCATCGTGCGAAGAGCGTTAGTGCTTCCTGCATTGCCACTTCCCTCTTTTCGGATATCGACTCCTTTCATCTTACCATAGATGTATCCTGTCTGGATCAGTCCAAATGCATACCCGATCAGTAGACATATAAAACGTTCCATTTTCTAATTATCCCTTTCTTTTCTTTCTCTCACAAAGAATTTTAGTGATGTTCCCTTGAAGCCAAAGGACTCTCTGATCTTATTCTCCAGATATCTCTGATAGGAGAAATGCATCAGTTCTTTATCATTGACAAAAATTACAAATGAAGGCGGCTTTACCGCTACCTGCGTCATGTAATAGATCTTCAGACGCTTTCCTTTGTCTGAAGGCGGCTGCTGCATTGCTGTTGCTTCCATCAGAATCTCATTAAGTACCCCTGTTGCAACACGCAGTGTCTGATTCTCAATGACCATATCAATCATATCGAACATTTTTGGAAGACGCTGACCTGTCACTGCAGACACGTACATAATCTCTGCGTATGGCATAAATGAAAGGACACGGCGCACTTCATTCTCATACTCACGCATGGTCTTATCATTTTTCTCAATAGCATCCCACTTATTTACCACGATGATAACACCTTTTCCACGCTCATGCGCAATTCCTGCCACCTTGGCATCCTGTTCTGTCACACCCTGAGTCGCATCAATTACGACAAGAACCACATCTGCACGCTCTACCGCTGTTACGGTACGGATAATACTGTATCGCTCCAGTTCCTCTTTAATCTTATTCTTTCTGCGAAGCCCTGCTGTATCAATAAAGACATATTCTTTTCCATTGTGCACGATCTCCGTATCAATGGCATCCCTTGTTGTTCCTGCAATGTCACTGACGATCACACGCTGCTCTCCAAGAAGCTTGTTAATAATAGAAGACTTACCTACGTTCGGTTTTCCTACAATTGCCACACGCGGACGAGAGTCCTCTTCCTCTTCTCCTGCATGCTCCGGGAAATGTTCGATCACCTTATCAAGCATATCTCCAAGTCCGAGTCTTGATGATGCAGAGATTGGCACTGGATCACCGATTCCAAGATTATAGAACTCATAAGTATCTGCCATATATTTATCAAAATTATCTACTTTGTTTACAACAAGAATGACCGGCTTTCCGCTTCTTCTTAACATATCTGCAACTTTAGAATCGGAATCCACGAGCCCCTGCTTTACATCTGTAATAAAAATAATAACATCTGATGTATCAATAGCAATCTGAGCCTGTTCACGCATCTGTGACAGAATAATGTCCTTGCTCTCCGGTTCAATACCACCGGTGTCGATCAATGTAAAATCTTTATCAAGCCAGCTGACATCTGCGTAGATTCGATCACGGGTAACTCCCGGTGTGTCTTTTACAATTGAAATCTTCTCTCCTGCCAGCGCATTAAAAAGTGTGGACTTACCCACATTCGGTCTACCCACAATCGCTACTACTGGTTTACTCATATATTTATCTCCATTTCTGTAAATATTCGATTTTTCATCTTATCCACTTGATTTTACAATATCTGCTTCAACTTGTAAAGTTTATAAAATAGAAAACATACCATTGACCTTACATAGGTAAAAATGATATAACTGTAATGTGAGTTATGTTAGAACAAAATATCATTAAAAAAAATGAAATATTTATATGTAACAGGAGAGCGTTATGAACAACATTACGATTAACAGTAACAGTAATGATATCAAGGAGATGGAAAAGCTTTTCCCAAGAGCCCCTCTGAAGATCATTGCTATGGAAGGCTGCAAAGAACTGGGGCAGAAAGTGAATGACTATATTGTCAACTTCAGACAGTCCTCTTACCGTGAAGAATTAAAATCACCAATGTATGCAACTTATCTTCAGGACAATTATCTGGTAGATGCACATTGCCCACGTTTTGGAAGTGGTGAAGCAAAAGGTGTCCTGAACGAATCCGTCCGTGGAAAAGACCTGTTTATTATGACAGATGTATGTAATTACAGCCTGACATATTCCGTCAACGGATATGTGAACCACATGTCACCGGACGATCACTATCAGGATCTGAAACGTCTGATTTCCGCTGCTAATGGTAAGGAACACCGCCTTAACATTATTATGCCGTTTTTGTATGAGAGCCGTCAGCACAAACGTACAAAACGCGAGTCTCTGGACTGCGCTTTGGCACTTCAGGAACTGATTGACATGGGCGTAGACAATATCTTCACATTTGATGCCCACGATCCGCGTGTACAGAATGCAATCCCGCTTTACGGATTCGACAGTTTCAACCCGCCATATCAGTTCATGAAAGCACTGCTTCGCGCAGAACCAAACCTTTCTGTTGACCCGGATCACCTGATGATCATCAGTCCGGATGAAGGTGCAATGTCCCGTGCCGTATACTTCTCCAACGTTATCGGAGTTGACATGGGTATGTTCTACAAGAGACGTGATTATTCAACAGTCATAAATGGAAAGAACCCAATTGTAGCACATGAGTTCTTAGGTTCTGATATCAAAGGGAAATCTGTCATCATCATCGATGATATGATTTCTTCCGGTGAAAGTATGTTGGACGTAGCTAAACAGATGAAAGACCGTGGTGCAAAACAGGTATTTGTATGTACAACATTTGGTCTTTTCACAGATGGATTTGAGAAATTTGACGAATTCCATGAGAAAGGTTATATTGATCGCGTGATCACTACGAACCTGACTTACCTCCCACCTGCATTCTATGAGAGAGACTACTTCACAGTTGCAGATATGAGTAAATTCATCGCGCTGATCATCGATTCCATGAACCACGATGTATCTATCAGTTCTGTATTAAGTCCGACTGACAGATTACACACTCTTCTTGAAAGACACAGAAAAGATTTAGCAGAGAAAAATTTATAGGATTTTTCTCATAATCAGATATATGTGCATTTTTATAGACCGCCAGTTAATAGCTGGCGGTTCTATTTTTCATGATTGGAAATAAGACTATGAACTTTTGAACATCAAAAAAGGAATAGTTACAAGAATCTCTTCCATCACTATTCCTTTTTATATTTTGATTATGTTTGATCAACCTGCAATTGTACCAATTAACGAATCACACGTACTCTTAACACATCTTTGACTTTTGTTAGATCTTCGATAACACTGTCTGTCACATCAGAATCTATATCAATCATCGTATATGCATACTCACCTTTGCTTTTATTCGTCATATCTGCGATATTCATATTATCATCTGCAAGGATCTTCGTGAATTGTCCGATCATATTCGGTACATTATGGTGAAGTAATGTAATTCTTGTATTTTCACCTTTGACTCCCATGTCGCAGTCCGGATAGTTTACAGAATGCTGGATGTTACCATTTTCCAGATAATTTCTCACTTCTGCAACTGCCATCTTCGCACAGTTATCTTCAGACTCTTCTGTAGAAGCTCCAAGGTGTGGTGTGATAATTGCACCTTTGACTCCTGCCACGATTGGTGTTGGGAAATCTGTCACATAGTTCTTAACATGTCCGGAAACAAGTGCATCTACTACTGCCTCTTCATCAACCAGGACATTTCTTGCATAATTCAGAATGACAACACCATCTTTCATAAGACCAATCGCATTCTTGTCAATCATACCTTTTGTACTATCCATAGCCGGCACATGGATCGTGATATAATCACAATCTTTATAAAGCTCATCAACAGTCTTTGCATGATGAATATTTCTGGACAGTCTCCATGCTGCATCCACAGACAGATATGGATCATATCCGTAAACTTCCATTCCAAGATGTACAGCTGCATTAGCAACAAGAACACCGATGGCTCCAAGTCCAATGACTCCCAGCTTCTTACCTTCGATTTCGCAACCGGCAAACTGTTTCTTTGCCTTTTCGGCATCTTTTAAGATATTGCCGTCTTCTTCATTCTCCTGGACCCAGTTGATTCCTCCTATGATATCACGAGACGCAAGAAGCATACCTGCGATCACAAGCTCTTTTACACCATTTGCATTTGCTCCCGGTGTGTTGAATACAACGATTCCCTGCTCCGCACATGTATCCAGAGGAATGTTATTAACTCCAGCTCCTGCTCTTCCAATAGCCTTTAAGTTTTTGTCAAACTCCATGTCATGCATAACTGCACTTCTTACGAGAAGCGCATCTGCACCTTCTGCAGTATCAATCTTTGTATAATCTTCTGTAAAGTTATTCAATCCAATATCTGCGATTGGATTTAAGCAATGATATTTGTACATATTAAGCGTTCTCCTTTTCAAATTTCTTCATGAATTCGACTAATGCTTCCACGCCTTCGATTGGCATCGCGTTGTAAATACTAGCACGCATACCTCCGACAGTACGGTGCCCTTTTAAATTTACAAATCCGGCTGCATCTGCTTCTTTGACGAATTTAGCCTCCAGATCTTTGTCACCAATTACGAATGGAACATTCATAAGAGAACGGTCTTTTGGTACAACAGTTCCTTTGAACATCTTGCTCTGATCCAGGTAATCATACAGAATCTTTGCTTTTTTCTCATTGTGTTCTTTCATTGCAGCAAGTCCGCCCTGTTTTTTCAACCATTTGAAGACTTTGCCGCAAATATAAATTCCATAACACGGAGATGTGTTATAAAGAGAACCTTTGTCCGCCTGTGTTTTATATTTTAACATAGTCGGTGTGCCTGGAAGTACGTCATCACGAATCAAATCTTCACGAATAATTGCAATCACAACTCCGGCAGGTCCGATATTTTTCTGTACTCCACCATAGAGAACACCGTATTTTTCTACATCGTGAGGCTCTGACAGGAAACAGGAAGATACATCTGCAACCAGCGTCTTGCCTTTCGTATTCGGAAGTTCTTTGTACTTCGTTCCATAGATTGTATTATTCTCACAGATATATACGTAATCTGCATCGTCATCAATCGGAAGATCGGAACAATCCGGAATATAAGAAAATGTCTTATCTGCGGAAGATGCAATGACATTCACCTTGCCGTATTTTTCTGCCTCTTGTGCTGCTTTTTTCGCCCACTGACCTGTCACAATATAATCTGCGACACCATTTTTCATCAGGTTCATAGGAACTGCAGCGAACTGCTGGGATGCGCCTCCCTGCAAGAACAGTACCTTATAATTGTCCGGAATATTCAGTAAGTCTCTAAGATCTGCTTCTGCCTCATCGATAATATTCTGGAATACCTGAGAGCGGTGACTCATTTCCATCACGGACATTCCTGAACCCTGATAATCCAGCATCTCTGATGCTGCTTCTTTAAGGACCTCCACCGGTAACATTGCCGGACCTGCTGAAAAATTGTACACTCTACTCATAGTATTGCCTCCATTTCCCTTGCTCTTTTTGAGCTGTTAATTTGTTTATTATTTATTCTTCAAATCTGCTTCATCAAACGCTTCACTGATTGCCGCTCCAGGCGCAACCATTGGCCATACCTTATCATCACTGTCAATCTGACAATCGATGACAACCGGACTTCCAAGATTCATTGCCTTTTCAAAAGCTGATTTAAATTCTTCCTGTGTTGTTGCGCGGATGCCTTCTGCACCCATTGCTTCTGCAAGTTTTACAAAATCTACTGCATCATTCAGTACTGTCGCAGAGTATCTCTGTCCGTAAAACAGATTCTGCCACTGTCGTACCATACCAAGAACGTGGTTGTTGATGACTACCTGAATCACTGGAATATTGTGGCGGACTGCAGTTGCGATCTCATTCATATTCATTCTAAAGCAACCGTCTCCTGCAATATTGACAACCACTTTGTCTTCTCTTCCACTCTTCGCTCCAAGAGCTGCGCCAAGACCATATCCCATGGTTCCAAGTCCTCCTGACGTCAGGAATGTTCTTGGTTTTGTATATTTATAAAACTGTGCTGCCCACATCTGATGCTGTCCGACCTCTGTAGAAATAATAGCCTCGCCCTTTGTCTGGCGATAAATCTCTTCTACTACGAACGGACCACTCAATACATCTTTATGATAAACTAGTGGATATTTTTCTTTGTATTCCTGAATTTTAGTCACCCATTCTGCATGATCCTGCTGTTCCAGACGCTCATTCAATCTGTCAAGAACGACTTTTATGTCTCCTACAACACCTGCAGAAATCATCACATTTTTGTTCATCTCGGCAACATCTACATCAATCTGGATAATCTTTGCATTCTGTGCAAATTTCTGTGCATTTCCGGTTACACGGTCACTGAATCTTGCTCCGATTACAATCAGAAGATCACACTCACTGACACCGTAATTGGAGGTTTTTGTTCCATGCATTCCAAGCATTCCTGTATATAACGGATCTGTTCCAGGAAATGCTCCCTTTCCCATAAGAGAATCTGTTACCGGTGCATCCACTTTTTTTGCAAATGTATAAAGTTCTTCGCTGGCTCCGGATAAAATTGCTCCTCCACCAACGAAGATATAAGGCTTCTTTGCCTCCTTTATCATCTCTACTGCTGTGTCAAGCTGTGTTTCACAGATATTCTGTGATGGCTCTACAGCTACAGGCTTTTCTTTTACATACTCTGCCTTATTTGCAGTGACATCTTTCGGAATATCAATCAGAACCGGACCCGGACGACCTTTTTTCGCAATGGCAAATGCCTTACGGATCGTCGCTGCCAGATTATTTACATCCTTTACAATAAAGTTATGCTTTGTAATTGGTAACGTAATTCCTGTAATATCAATCTCCTGGAAACTGTCTTTTCCAAGGAGGGAAACTCCTACATTACATGTGATTGCAACAATCGGAATGGAATCCATATATGCCGTAGCAATCCCTGTTACAAGGTTCGTAGCTCCCGGTCCACTCGTTGCAAGACACACACCAACTTTACCTGTTGCTCTCGCATATCCGTCTGCTGCATGCGCTGCTCCCTGTTCGTGGGAAGTCAGGATATGCTTGATTTCATTCTGATGTTTATATAATTCATCGTACACATTTAAAATTGCTCCGCCAGGATACCCAAATACAGTATCCACGCCTTGCTCTTTCAAACATTCGATTACGATTTCTGATCCTGTCAACTGCATACTTTATAACTCCTGTTCTATCATTATTTAGCTTTCGGTACTTCCAGGATCGCTCCCCGGTTTCCGGATGTAACCATAGCTGCATATCTTGCAAGGTATCCGGTTGTAACCTTCGGCTCTCTTGGCTGCCATTTTTCTTTTCTCTTAGCCAGTTCTTCATCAGATACATCTAACTCAAGCTTCATGTTCGGGATATCAATCTTAATGATGTCTCCTTCTTCTACAAGTGCGATTGGTCCGCCAACTGCAGCCTCTGGTGAAACATGTCCAATAGATGCTCCTCTGGAAGCTCCACTGAAACGTCCGTCTGTGATCAGAGCAACGCTGGAACCAAGTCCCATTCCTGCGATTGCAGAAGTCGGGTTCAACATCTCTCTCATACCAGGACCGCCCTTTGGTCCTTCATAACGGATAACAACAACATCACCGTGGTTGATCTTGCCGCCTTTGATTGCTGTGATTGCATCTTCCTCACATTCGAAGACTCTTGCCGGTCCTTCATGTACAAGCATTTCATCTACTACTGCAGAACGCTTTACAACACTTCCGTCCGGTGCAAGATTTCCTTTTAATACTGCAAGTCCGCCTGTCTGGCTGTATGGATTGTCGATTGGACGGATAACCTCTGGATCTTTGTTCTGCACTCCTTCAATGTTCTCGCCTACTGTCTTACCTGTAACTGTCATGCAGTCTGTATGAAGCAGTCCTTTTTTGTTCAGTTCAGCCATAACCGCATAGACACCACCTGCCTCATTGAGATCCTCCATATAAGTCGGACCTGCCGGCGCAAGGTGGCAAAGGTTTGGAGTCTTTTCACTGATTCCATTTGCGAAATCAATCTCAAAATCCATACCAATCTCATGTGCGATTGCCGGAAGGTGAAGCATACTGTTTGTAGAACATCCAAGTGCCATATCAACCGTCAATGCATTCAAGATTGCATCCTCTGTCATAATATCTCTTGGACGGATATTTTTCTCCAATAATTCCATAACCTTCATACCTGCATGTTTTGCAAGACGAATTCTCTCAGAATATACAGCCGGGATTGTTCCGTTTCCACGAAGTCCCATTCCAAGCACTTCAGTCAGACAGTTCATACTGTTGGCTGTATACATACCAGAACAAGATCCGCATGTTGGACATACTTTGTTCTCAAATTCGCACAGATCTTCATCAGAAAGTGTTCCTGCTGCATTCGCTCCAACAGCCTCGAACATGCTGGAAAGACTTCTCTTCTGGCCTTTTACATGTCCTGCCAGCATCGGTCCTCCACTGACAAAGATTGTCGGAATATTAATTCTGGCTGCTGCCATCAGAAGTCCCGGTACGTTCTTATCGCAGTTCGGAACCATAACAAGTGCATCGAACTGATGCGCCATTGCCATAGCCTCTGTAGAGTCTGCAATCAGATCTCTTGTTACAAGAGAATACTTCATTCCAATATGTCCCATCGCAATTCCATCACAGACTGCGATTGCCGGAAATACAACTGGTGTTCCACCAGCCATTGCAACACCCTGTTTTACTGCATTTACGATCTTATCCAAATTCATATGTCCTGGAACGATTTCATTATATGAACTTACAATACCAACTAATGGTCTGTCCATCTCTTCCTGTGTCATTCCCAGTGCATTAAAAAGGGAACGATGTGGTGCCTGCTGTTTTCCTTTTGTTACTGTATCACTTCTCATGTTTTTGTTCTCCTTTTTGTATTATTCTTTCATACCACACTTTATTCTATATATTTGTTGCGATTTCATCACCCATCCGGGCTGTTCCGATCTGAGTCTTTCCTTCAGACATGATATCAATGGTACGATATCCATCTTTTAATACTTTTGCCACAGATGCCTCAATTGCGTCTGCTTCTTTGTCAAGGTCAAAGCTAAATCTTAACATCATTGCTGCGGAAAGAATTGTTGCAATTGGGTTTGCGATTCCCTGTCCTGCAATATCCGGTGCAGATCCGCCGCTTGGCTCATAAAGGCCAAATTTTGTCTCGTTCAGGCTTGCGCTTGCAAGCATTCCGATGGATCCTGTGATCATACTTGCCTCGTCAGAAAGAATATCTCCGAACATGTTCTCTGTCAGGATAACATCGAACTGTTTCGGGTCTTTTACCAACTGCATTGCACTGTTATCTACAAGCATGTGCTCCAAAGTTACTTCCGGGTAATCCTTTGCAACTTCTTCCACTACTTTTCTCCAGAGTCTGGAAGAATCCAGAACATTTGCTTTATCTACACTTGTAACTTTCTTTCTACGCTTCATTGCAATGTCAAATGCTCTCTTTGCAATTCTGCGGATTTCATTCTCGTTATATGTAAGACTGTCAAATGCAGTCATCACTCCGTCGACTTCTTCTGTCTTTCTCTCTCCAAAGTAAAGTCCACCGGTAAGCTCTCTCATAATCATCAGATCAAATCCGCCTTCTGTGATCTCTTCTTTTAACGGACATGCTCCTTTCAATTCATCGTAAAGAATTGCCGGTCTTAAGTTTGCAAAAAGATTCAACTCTTTACGGATACGGAGAAGTCCTGCCTCCGGTCTTTTAGATGGCTCTAATTTATACCATGGTGATGTACTTGTGTTTCCACCGATAGATCCCATCAGAACTGCATCGCAGGATTTTGCCTCTGCTACTGTCTCATCGGTAAGAGGAACACCATGCACATCGATGGAAGCTCCCCCCATCAGTAACTGTCTGTACTCTATATTATGACCGTAACGCTTGGCTACTTTATCTAATACTTTCATCGCCTCTGTTACGATTTCCGGGCCAATTCCGTCCCCTTTGATCACGCCAATTTTTAAATTCATATGTATCTTCCTTCCTAGACTAGTACTGCAAAAAATCTATGCTTTTTATATTAGCTTATTTTTTAACAGATTTCAATACTTTAATACACTAAAACCGCAAAAAGAGAAAAAAAATTCCGAACAGACATATTATCTCTACCTGTTCGGAATTCTGTACAAAATTAACCACTTAATTTGTAAAATTATTTTCTTCTTTTTCTCATCATAAGTGTAACGACTGTTGCAACTCCTGCTACAAGAAGAGTTACAAGATAAAGAGCGTAGTTTGCTGTGTCAGCAGTCTTAGGCGCTTTTTTCGCATTATCTGTTGTATCAGACACTTTTTTGATGGTAGGTGTGTTTGTATTGTTTTTATTATTATCTACAATTGCACCTTTGTTGTCATCTTTATTGTTATCATCTTTACCACTATTACCCGGATCCTCACCTGGATTTGGTTTTGGTTCTGGATTTGGTTCTGGATTTGGTTTTGGTTCTGGATTTGGTTTATCCGGTGTCTCAGCTGCTTTTATCACAACAATTCCATAAGCAATAATCGGGTAATACTCATCGCTTCCTGGATAAGTGGCAGCGACATAATAATATCCTTCTTCTGTTGGAGCCTCTGATGATGCATAATATGTATCATCTGCTAATACACCTACATAAAACATATCTGCTTCTGCAACCTTGCTATTGCCAATAGTAGCATAAACTCCTGCAGAAAGTCCATGTGGCTTACCGTCATAAGTCACTTCCTGTACCGGACTTCCGTTGAACTTGATGTATGTACTCTTTGTAGCATCTGCATATACACCACTGTTCTGAAGCTCTGCTGCCTTTTCTTTTAATGTAGCAATCACTTTACTGTTCAATCCTGAGTCTTCAATGTTATAGCCTGAGACAGATGGAATTGACACACTGGAAAGCGAATTGCTGATATTCTTATCAATAGCAAATGTGCTTACAGATGTCATTCCCACTGTAAGTGTTGTTGCAAGTGAAAGCACAAGTACTTTCATTAATTTCTTTTTCACTTTTGGTTCCCCCTATTATTATATTATCCTTAGCATATATCCCTAATCATCTAGTACTATGTTAAATAATACCATTATTTTTTTTTTTTTCAACTGTTTTATTCTATTTTTCAAATTATTCATTTTTTTCAAGTTTTTCATTTTTTAAAGTTTTTGATTTAAAATATTATATATCAGATATGAACACTTCACAAGAAAATTTTCAAAGCATTCTTGCGTACGCAGTAAGAAGACATGACCTTTCGGCCATGTCTTCTTAAAATCAATAAAGTATTTTATTTTTTGATAAATGCTTCTTTCTTCGCAGATGCAGGTGTCGGAAGTTCCGGATTTTCTGTTCCCTTTGGAACAAGTTTAATCTGAAGTGCTTCCAAACGATAAGCATAGCCTTCTGTTCCTGATTTTTCTCCGTTCTTAGCCCATCCAAGCCATCCGAAGTTTTCAGCATGTACTCTGTAATATACATCGTACTTCTCAGCAATATCTCCTGAAAGTTTAATCTGAATTGCCTCTAATCTAAGACTCTTTCCAGTTGTACCTGATAATTCTCCGGTCTTCTTCCAGCTCTTCTCCCATCCGATATTCTCGATATGGGATTTATATTCGATTTTTCCCTCAGAAGCCATTGTTGATGGAAGTTTAATACGGATAGACTCCATACGTTTTGCCTGTCCACTTGTTCCTGCCATTGCTCCATCATATACATAATCTTGTGTTCCAATATCCTGTACATGTGTCTGGTAACCAACAAGTCTTGCTTCCATAGCCTTATCTGTAGAGCCTACTTTTTTAGGTGGTTTTTCACCCTTCGGAACTAACTTAATCCTAATTGCTTCCAGTCGGTAAGCGTATCCTGCTGTTCCGGCCTGTTCACCGTTCTTAGCCCATCCGAGCCATCCAACATTCTGAGCATGTACACAATAGTAGATATCATACTTATCAGCGACTTTACCTGACAGTTTTATTTGGATTGCTTCCAGACGTTTTGCCTTTCCGCTTGTTCCCGAAAGAGCTCCATCTTCTGCCCATTTGCTTTCCCATCCAATATCCTGGATATGTGTACGATATTGAACAGATCCTGATACACCGTCTGGTAATTTAATCTTAATAGCTTCTAATCGTTTACATTCACCAACTGTTCCGGAATCCATTCCATCTTTCTTCCACTTACTCAGGTCAGCCTCATCTTTCGCGTCTACTTCCCATCCATAATCTTGACGGTGAACTTCGTAGTAGATAGAAAGTTTTGTCTTCTTTTCAGCTGTTGCTGTAAATTCTTTACCACTTTCATCTGTATATGTGGCTTTTGCTTTGTAAGTAACCTGACCATCGTTTTCTTCTGGTGTTACTTCTGCCTCTACTTCTTTAGAATGTTTACAACGGCTGCATACAAATGTTGCTTTTGCTGTATATCCCTTCTCTTTGTCAGCTGTCCATTTCCATCCATCTTTCTCGGAAACTTTGTAATCATGACCAAGTGCCGGTACATCTGCAGACTTGCTGTCTTCATATGTTTTACCATCAAATTCTACACTTGCTTTATAAGTAACTTTTCCTGGTTCTGTACAACTTGCACTTTCTGGCTTTTCTTCTACTTTAGCCTCAACAGTCTTCACATGATCTTTATTAGCATCATTTGCACATGTAAAGGTTGCTGTCGCACTCTTGTTATCATCTGCCCAATTCCACACAGGATCACCATATTTATGGCTCAGTTTATCAAGTTTTACTTCTTTCTTGCTTGTAAGAGTACCGATTGTTGCACTTCCATCTGCATTCTTCACTTCTACAGTTGCAATCCAGACCTCTACTCCGTCCTCTTCACAAGTTGCTGCTTTGCTCTGTGAATCGTCTTTCGCAACTACTGGCGTTCCAATCTGTTCAGCTTTTGGCTCATTTCCGCAAACGTCACATTTTACATCTGTTACAGTGACATCATACTTGCCATCTGCATTTTTTTCATCAGACCATTTAAATGTTCCAGCATAAGTATGCTGTCCTTTTTTACCTGGAACAGTTGCTGTTGCTGTGTATTTCACACCAGCATCTGTCTTGCCAGCTTTGGTATAAATGGTTGTTGCTCCATTTTCATCTTCACAACTCCCAACAGTTGTTGTCTTTTTCGGATCAACATCTACGGTTGCTTTTGCATCTAATGTCTTCTCAATGGAATCATAATTTGCTTTGTTACCAGCATCTGTATCTTTGCTAAGCAGACAATCCAATTTGTCTTTCTTTGCGTAGCAGGAATCACATTTCAGATTCTGGAATGTAATCTGAGTATGATCAGCACTCAGTGTAGCGTCCGTTGCTGTATAAGCATGACCCTCTTTTGCATCCTCAGCTGCTGCATTATATTTTGCAAGGCGTTCAGCGTAATCATCCTCTGTACCCATAATTTCACTTAATTTTGATTTTACAGGTTTTGTGATGCAGTCTCCGCACTCTGGGCACACGTAGTTAACACCTGTGTTGAAGTTTTTATTATCATCTTTTGTATAGTATACTTCATTAAACTCAATATAATGATGTTCGTGAGCAGTACCTTTCTGAGTCTTGCGTGTTCCTGCTTTAATCAATCCGCAGTCACTACAACGACTCTCTGTAAATGCATCACGTCCGCATGTTGCAGCTATAGTTATAGGTTTTTCACCAAAATCATGAGAGTCTCCAGTCAAGTTACTCATCTCTGTTGTCTCAACAAAGTTTGCTGACCACATAAACTCATCATTATCATTGGTCGGATTTCCCATAATGCTCTGCAATTTCTTGTAATTTGTATAGTTCGGGTTATAATCTGTCTCTTCAAATTCATATCCCTGGCTTTCATGATCTGAAATATTCTTCTTACCGGAAATGAATCCAAGATTTGTTGCGATAGAAACATATAATGTTCCATCTTCTTTGATTGTTACTCCTGAGATTGGATGATTTTCTACTGTAAATGTAGCATTGTCTTTTTTTGTTACTGTGAATGCCATGCCACCAAACAGCTTTGAAAAATCACGTGTTGCAGATACTGTATTGTATTCTTTTACTGTTGCTACTTCTCCAGTTTTAAGATCATATGACATCAGATCATTGGATACATTGAAATAGAGTTTTCCACTATAGTATGCTGCTGTCAATCCAATAGAAGGATAGATTTTCTGCTCATCCTTGAACTGCTCATACAGTTTTGTAAGCGTTTCATCTTTCTGCATTTTTCCATCTTTCAAAACTGTAACAACATTCTGTTCTTTGCCATCAGCGTCTTTTCCCTTATCGGTAAAGTCAATTAATGTCTCATAATCACTGTCTGCATCTTTATCAGATACAATGTCCTGATCAGTAATCTTATGGCGAACCAACTTATATTCCGTAGTTTTTTTATCACTACTTGAGCCTGAACTAGATCCCATATTTGACATGCTGTCTGCTCGTGCAAACAAATCTGTAGAATCATACAGGTAGTACATGTATGTTCCGTCAGAATATACGTTACTTGCCGCACGGGCTACCCAGGCTTTTTCATAGGACTGGTCTGTTGCTGCCTTTCTGTACAGTGTCCGAAGTCCATCACCAGGTTTTGTCGTATCCATGTTTCCGTCATACAGCTTTCTTGCGCTTGTATCACTGAACAGGAAGAATACATGATTCATATCTCCATCTGTCTCTACACGATCACGGCTCATAACCTCTGTGTATACATCTGTATAACATGCATCCACATAATACCATTTTCCATTTAATCTTACTGCATTCCAGTAGTGATCGGATCCAAAGTCCGGATCTTCCTCACCAAACATAGAAACACTTGACTTAAATGTAATTCTTACAAGGTCTACGGTATATCCAGCATCAATATTAATATTGCCATCTTTATCATAATACAGATCTTTTGCTGTTTTCCAGTTCGTACTATCATCATATCCGGCACTTGGATTCTTCAGATAGACATTTTTATCCAGGCACTGTACCAAATATGCATATGCTTTAGAATATCCAAGACATACAGATTTGCCAAATCCAAAGACTCCAATATGAGAACCTTCCCAGTAATTGACAACACCATCTGTCATCTGAGTTGCAGCCTGCTCTGTCAAAATCGGGATTCCATCATTAGCAGTTGTCTCGTTCGTTCCATCTTGATCCAAATCAAGAACTTTTTCCGTAGCCATCATATTCTGAGTCATCTGCTCTATAGTTACTTTATTGCCGTCATTATTGACATCTACACCTTCATTTTCTGCCTTTTTGATGAAATCATCGGCACCTGCTTTCAGCTGGTCTGCTACTTCGTCACCAAAGTTCGTTCTTGCAAATCCATCTGGATCTGCATCGATATCATCCTTATTTGTTTCTACATAAGCTTCAGCCTTCTTGTTTGCCTCAGCTTTTTCTTCATCAGTCGCGTCACTCTCAGCTTTTCCTAATGCCTGCTGATAAATAATGTTCTGAATTGCCTTCTCATAATAACTCTTTCTAAAACCATCTTTAATGCCGTCAGCAAACTGATCATGGAAAGTCTGAGTAATCTGCTTCTTATACATCTCCTCAAAAATAGGTTTTATATCATTGTAATGTTCTGGCTTTTCCGCTGTAGGAGAATACATTGGCTGCTCATCCGCTGATTTCCCACTATTCATGATATAAGCCATATCAAATGTATTATGATGTGCAAGCCAGTC